>Ga0116152_10000476_pt1 | contig 32339 bp, 44 predicted proteins | sample AD_UKC119_MetaG_FD_89894 | JGI IMG/M metagenome (GOLD analysis project Ga0116152, IMG submission 89894) | Active sludge microbial communities of municipal wastewater-treating anaerobic digesters from Hong Kong - AD_UKC119_MetaG | ecosystem: Engineered > Bioreactor > Anaerobic > Digestate... | reverse complement strand
GCGGGCCGCTGCCGGGGCGCCTTCGCGACGAGCGCCACGTTGGTGTTGACAAAGCCGCGTTGGACCGCGTCGTTGAGCGCTCCGCGTATGACGACGTGGATCTCCAGCACGGTCTTGGGGGCGAGCGGTCGTGAGCCGTCCGTCGGGCGCAGCTTCGACTCGTACAGGTCCTCGATCCGCTCCGGTCGCAGCCGCCGCATCGGCACCGAACCGAGTGCGGGGAGGACGTGGCGGTGCACGATGCGCCGGTAGCCGCTCCAGGTCGTCGGGCGGAGCTCGATGCGCTTCGCCGGCAGCCATGTCCGGGTCAGGAACGCACCGAACGTCAGCGAACGGCCACGATCATCGGGACCGTTCAGCTCGCGGGCCAGACGTCGTGCGAGCTTCTCGGCCGCTTCCTTGTCGGTGCCGGCTGGGTGCCAGCGTCGGATCTCCCGGCCGGTGACCGGGTCGAGCCCTTCGTAGATGACCGCGTACCAGCGGTTGCCCTTGCGGGCGACGTAACCGTTCATTGCGATACCTCTTCTTCCGGCCCCGACCGTCGGGACCCGGTAGAAGGATCGGTAGAAGTGCCTGCTGAGCTGTCGGGCGACCCGGCGAAACGCCGAGATCCACCGGATCGGCGGGGATCTGCGTCGCGAGGATGGCCGGTAGAAGTGTTCCGCCCGAGGGCTGGGCTGAGGTCAGCTCAGTGGTGCTGGGTACGGCCGCCGTCGTCGGGGTGGCCGGGGCGCCGGTGCAGCACCATGATCCCGACGCACAACCCAGCGGCGGTGATCCCGACTGCGGCGGCGACCGCGGGGTCGAGCGCCAATCCGGCCACCGAGGTGAGCAGGATGATGGCCAACATCGGCAGCGCGCAGCACACGGCGAGCGCGACCAGCAGGCTCCGCTCACCGATCCGTGGGTCTCCGTCTTCCAGAACCATGTATGTCTGACCATCGACCCGATCGGGACCGGTCTTGACCTGCGGTGAGGGGACGGGCCGGTCGGCCCGCCCCCTCACCGGCATGTTGGTCAGCTGACGGTGACGGTGGCTTTCATGCCGGACTCCCAGTGTCCGGGTTGGTGACAACCGATGACCATGGTGCCGGCCTCGGTGAACTCCTTGGTCAGCGTCGCGTCCTGGCCGGGCTTCACGGTAACGACACCGTCCCCGCTCATGTCCATGGAATGGCCGCCATCGCCCCCCATCATCTCCGAGGCGTGGCCCTCTTGGTCCTTCTCGGAGCCGATGTAGGCCTCATGCGTCATCTGGCCATCGTTGACGAACTTGAACGTGACCGACTCGCCGGCCTTGGCCGAGATGTTCTTCGGTGTGTAGGCGTTGTCGGTCATGGTGACCGTCACCGTCCGGTCACTCGTCGTTGCCTGGCTGCTGTTGTTGTCGCTGCTGCACGCAGCAAGTGGTGTCGCCACGATGACGAGCGCGGTGAGCGCGGTCAGGGCGCGTGGGGTTCGCATGTCGATGTCTCCTTGTGACTCGGGGTCTGAATAGGGGGTGTGGTTCAGACCACGAATCGGGGGACAGGCGGTTCCGGTCCGGCCACCAGACGGATGGCGGGCTCGTGGGCGGGAACCAGCGTGTTGTGCCGGGGACCGGCGGCACGGAGGAGGAAGCGGGCGGCGACGAGCACCGCGAAGGCGCAGATCGTCATCGACATCAGGTGCCCGGCCGGCTCCGGCGCGGCCTGCCGGCTGGACGGAGCGTCGCCGTGTCCAGAGTCCGCACCGTGCAGTGCATCGGTCATGGGGGCCATGGCGGACATGACACCGAGCGGGCTGTGATGACTGGTGCCCGGGGTGCTGAGGACGTGCATGACCACGACGGCCGCGGACAGGACGAGCACCAGCGCGAGGCGTCGGACAGTCAGGCCGTGGGTGACGGCGCCTCGGACAGGCATGACGGTCAAGGTACCGTCAGGCTCCTGTCGCCAGAACGCGGGAGCCTTCACGTGTCCTCAGCCGGTTGCAGCTGCACTCGCCGCAGCAGCTGGGCGTTGAGGGCGACGACGATGGTCGAGAGGCTCATGAGGATGGCGCCGACAGCGGGGGAGAGGTCGAGGCCTGCCCAGGCGAACACGCCGGCGGCGAGGGGGATGGCGACGACGTTGTAGCCGGCGGCCCACGCCAAGTTCTGGATCATCTTGCGGTACGTGGCGCGGGACAGGCGGATGACGCCGGTGACGCTCCGCGGGTCACTTGAGGCGAGCACGACGCCGGCGGATTCGATGGCGACGTCGGTCCCGGCGCCGATGGCGAGGCCGACGTCGGCGCGGGCCAGGGCGGGAGCGTCGTTGACGCCGTCGCCGACCATGGCGACGGATGTCCCCTGGGCCTGGAGCTCGGCGACGGCATGGTCCTTGTCTTCGGGCAGCACCTCGGCGTAGACGCGGTCGACGCCGAGTTCGGCGCCGACGGCGTCGGCGGCCTGGCGGGCATCACCGGTGATCATCACCACTTGGACGCCCATGGCCTGGAGGTCCGAGACCGCCTCCCGGGCTTCGGGCCGGATCTCGTCCTCCAACGCGAACGCACCGATGACGCGGCTGCCTTCGACCAGGTACAGCACGGCGGCACCGCGTCGCTCCCAGTCGCCGACAGGGGCGGCGAGCCCCGGGGGCACCGCGGCGCCGGACTCCCGGAGGAGTGCCGGACCGCCGAGGAGGTACTGCGTGCCGTCGACGGTGGCCTCGACACCGCGCCCGGTGCGTGACCGGAAGTCCGTCGCGTCGGGGAGCGGGCCGTCGGCCGCGGCCCGGGTGGTGATGGCCTGGGCCAGGGGGTGTTCGCTGTCGCTCTCGACGGCGCCGGCGATGCGCAGCACCTCAGACTCTGTCGTCCCCGTCGCGGCGGCGATCCCGGTCACGACGTGGGCGCCCTTGGTGAGGGTGCCGGTCTTGTCGAACAGCACGGCGTCGATGGTCCGCATGCGTTCCAGGGCGAGACGGTCCTTGACCAGGATCCCGGCCCGGGCCGACACCGCGGTGGAGATGGCGATCACCAGCGGGATGGCGAGCCCCAGTGCGTGGGGGCAGGCGATGACCAGGACGGTGACCGTCTTGGTGACCGCGGCGTCGACGTCGCCGAGGGCGGACCAGACGATGAACGTGAGGACGGCGGATCCGGTGGCCACGTAGAACAGCAGTGCGGCGAACCGGTCGGCGAGCACCTGGGCCCGGCTCGAGGACGCCTGTGCGTCGGCGACCATGCGCTGGATCCCGGCCAGGGCGGTGTCGTCCCCGACGGCGGTCACCTGGATGCGCAGCGACGAGTCGGTGGCGACGGTTCCGGCCACCACCCGATCATCAGGGGCCTTGGTGACGGGGCGGGACTCGCCGGTGATCATGGACTCGTCCACCTCGGCGTCACCCTCGATCACCTGGCCGTCGGCGGGGATCCGTCCGCCGGAGCGGACGAGCACGACGTCACCCACGGCCAGGCCACCGATGGCGACCGAGACCACGGACCCGTCGGGCTCGACCCGCTCGGCGTCATCGGGGATGAGCTCGGCCAGGGCGGCGAGCGCGCCGCGGGCCTGGCCGATCGCCTTCATCTCCTGCCAATGGCCGAGCAACATGATGGTGACCAGGGCTGCGAGTTCCCACCAGAAGTCGAGGTCGAACCAGCCGAGGCTGGTGGCCATGGACGCCGTGTAGGCGACGGTGATGGCCATGGAGATGAGCAGCATCATCCCGGGCTGACGGTCGCGGATCTCGCGTACGCCACCGACGAGGAACGGCCACCCGCCCCACAGGAACACGAAGGACCCGAGGATCGGCGCAACCCACGCCATGCCGGGGAACGACAGGTCGTAGCTGAACCAGTCCATGACCATCTCGCTGGTCACCACCAGTGGGATCGTGAGGACGAGCGACAGCCAGAAACGGCGCCGGAACATCTCCGGGTCGTGCCCCGCATGCTTGTCGTGCCCGCCGGGCCCGCCGTGGTCGTGGCCGCCGGGCCCGTCAGCCTCTGCATGAGGGTGCTGCCCGGCGTGCATCTCGTGCGGGTCGACCGGCATCGATGTCATGACCACACCCCGGGTCGAACCTACGCGACCCGATCGGTGCTGCGGGTCGGTGAGCGATTGCCGTTCACCGTCGGGGGATCCGGCGCTCATGGCGCCAAGTCGTAGCCGGCTTCGTCCACCGCGGCAGCGACCGCTGCTGCATCCACCTCGGTGTCGCTGGTGATGGTCACCGCACCGGTCTCAAGGTGCGCGCGCACGGCGGTCACGCCATCGATCTTGGCCAGTTCGGACTCGACGGCATTGACGCAGTGCCCGCAGGTCATGCCCTGGACGGTGACGGTCGTGGTCGTGCTCATCATGTTTCTCCTCGTCCTGGTACTGATACCCATGGGGGGTATGTGGAGAATACCCCCGGTGGGTATGCTGGTCAACACACTGTGCGGCACGTCCGCCCGGCCGACCAGGAGGTCACCGATGCCCGAGCGCGGCTACAGCGCCACCAAGGATCAACTGGACACCCGTCTGTCCCGCATCGAGGGACAGGTCCGTGGGATCCGCGGGATGGTGGAGGAGGACCGGTACTGCATCGACGTCCTCACCCAGATCAACGCCGTCCAGGCCGCCCTCGACAAGGTCGCCCTCGGCCTGCTCGACGGCCACGCCCGCCACTGCCTCGCCGGCGGGCACGGCGGCCCGACCGACCCCGATGACCAGGCCGATGAACTGATGGGAGCCGTCGGCCGTCTGCTCTCCCGATAGACGCGCCGGCCCACGCGCCGGCTTCTCAGCCGGATGCCCTGGGCTGCTTGCTGCTGCAAGCGACTGGACCCATGCTGGGAGAAGCACAACGACGGAGGCATCTCATGCACTACTGGAACAACGGCGGTTCAACCCCGTGGGGCATGTGGGTCGCCATGGCGGTGATGATGACGATCTTCGTTCTCGCCGCAGCGTGGGTGATCGTGACCATGGTCCGCCACAGCGCCGCACCGCAGACCCTCCACCAGTCCCTCCCGAGTGGCACCCAGCAGACGTCCGCGGCCGCCATCCTCGACGAGCGCTTCGCCCGCGGCGAGATCGACGCAGACGAGTACACGCAACGGAAGACGACCCTCCACAGTCCGACCGGCACCGTGTAGCTCCCGTCGCTGTTGCCGTCAGCTCCGGTCCGCACCGAAGCGGTGTCACAGCAGTCGGAATAGATGATTCTGTCATCGAACCAGTTGGTTGTAGCGTCGCGCTACATGCCCATGACGACGAAGCACCGCCCGGCAGAGGACTCACAAGATGTGGCGGAGCTGTGCGACGCGTTGTTCGGGTTCATCCGCGCCTTCGGCCTGCACCGCACCGACGAAACCCCGTGTGGCGTCCCGATGTCTGTCTCCGAGGCACAGGCGATGACCTTGCTGCTCGAGGGCCCGGCGACGCCGAGCCAGCTCGCCGACCGCCTGGCCCTCGCCCGCTCCACCGTCAGTCGGCTGCTCGAACGTCTCGACACCGAAGGGTGGATCCGTCGTCGGCCCGACCCCGCGGACGGGCGCAGCACCCAGGTGGTCCTGACCGCCCGAGGGCACCGGACTGCGGACCGGGTGCTGGCGGCGCGCCACGCCCGACTGTCGGGACTGATGGCCAAAATCGACGAACCGGACCGAGCCGACATCGTGCGGGCGTTGCGACTGCTCGCCGAGGCCGCACATGTCTCATGACCCCGCCTCACCCCCGAGCCGCCGTCGGCGACTGCTGATCCCGGGCCTGGTCGTCGTCACCCTGGCCGGACTGCTCGTCGTCGCCGGATTCGTGGTGTTCGGACCCGACGACACCCCCACCCGCCAAGAGGTCGTCGCTCAACGTGGTTCGAAGGTGATGCCGTTCGACCTCAACGCCACCCAACACCACTTCGAGACCACCGCGACCGGTGCGGTCGAGACTGTGACCGCCGACAGCGCCGACGACAGCACCCAGGTCGACCTCATCCGCCAGCACCTGCGCACCGAGGCAACCCGGTTCGAACAGGGCGACTACGGCGACCCTGCTGCCATCCACGGCCACGACATGCCCGGCCTGCAGACCCTCACGCAGAGCGCCGGACGTATCGACATCACCTATGCCGAGCTGCCCGCCGGCGCCAGGATCACCTTCACGACAGACGACCCAGCTCTGCGTTCCGCGCTGGCCGACTGGATCATGGCCCAGAACATGGACCACGGCACCGGCATGAACCATGGCTGACCGATGCAGCGTCAGGGCGCCGGCGTGGACGAGGCGGCAGGTCCTGCTCGCGGGCGCTGCCGGTGCGGCGGTGCTGGGGCTCAGCGCCTGTGGCGGCTCGACCGACACGACCTCCACCGCGGCGAAGCCGGGCGCGCCGTTCGCACAGCCGACGGTGTTGACCAGCACGAACGGCCGGCTCGAGGTGACCCTGAAGGCCGAGGTGGGGACCGTTCCCTACGGCGACGGGACCCGCTTCGCGTACACCTACAACGGGACGAGCCCCGGTCCGACGTTGCGGGTCCGTCCCGGCGACACCCTGATCATCACCCTGGAGAACCACCTCGACGAGCCCACCAACCTCCACACCCATGGTCTGCACGTCTCGCCCGAGGGCGACAGCGACAACGTCTTCGTCCAGGTCGACCCCGGCCAGTCCCACACCTACACCTATGTGCTCCCCGGCGATCACCGATCGTCGCTGTGCTGGTACCACCCGCACCATCACGGCATGGTCGCCCCCCAACTCGGCGGCGGCCTGTTCGGTGGCATCATCATCGAGGACGCCATCGACCAGCTCCCTGACCTTGCCGGCAGCACCGAACGGCTCCTCGTCCTCGCCGACCCCAAGGTCGGCGACAGCTCGTCGGTGCTGGACGTCTCGGGCATGCAGAAGATGCAGGGCCGCGAGGGCGACGCCGCACTCGTCAACGGCCTCGATGCCCCCGCGATCCGAGCAGCGGCAGGGTCCCTGGAACGGTGGCGGGTCCTGAACGCCAGCCCGTCCCGCTACTACCGCCTCGCCCTCGACGGTCACCGCCTGCAGGTCATCGGCACCGACGGAGGCCGCCTGGCCGCCCCCGACCCGGTCGACGAGCTGCTGCTGGCCCCGGGTGAGCGGACCGAGGTGCTCGTCACCCCGACGAAGCCCGGGGTCTTCCCGTTGCGGACCCGTGGCTATGACCGCGGGTCACCCGGGATGGGCGGCGGGATGATGGGTGGCGGTGGCGGCTCCACGTCGAGCATCGACGGGCAGGTGCTCGCCACGATGGTGGTCACGGGCTCGGCCTCCGCAGCCGCGCTTCCCTCGAGCCTCGTACCTGAAGCGGACCTGGACGCAGGAGTCGCGGGATCGGAGCGGCCGATCGAGCTCGCCATGGGCATGGGTGGCGGCACCGGAGGAATGGGCGGGGGTATGGGTGGCGGCGGCGGGATGATGTCGTTCTCGATCAACGGCGAGTCGTTCGACGCGAACCGCACCAACATCGAGGTACGGGCGGGTGACTCCGAGGACTGGGTGATCACCAACACGTCGTCGATGGACCACCCGTTCCACCTCCACGCCTGGCCGTTCTGGGTCATCGACCGCACATCGGGCCCGCCAGATGTTCCCGGATGGAAGGACACCGTCAACGTGCCGGCCAACAGCACCGTCACGGTCCGGGTGCCGTTCACCGACATCACCGGTCGCACCGTGTACCACTGCCACATCCTCGACCACGAAGACCAGGGGATGATGGGCGTCATCCAGGTCCAGTGAGCGCCTCGACGTCCCGGGACCGCCAGGCCCACTGGGACGACCGTTACCGAACGATCGGGTCCGAACACGTCAGCTGGTACGAGGCGGAGCCGAAACTCTCGCTGGAGCTGATGGACCTCGTCGGCGCTTCGCCCACCCTGTCGGTCATCGATGTGGGTGGCGGTGCCTCGAACCTGTGCGGCGACCTCGTCCATCGCGGCTTCTCCGACGTGACGGTGCTCGACGTGTCCGAGAAGGCGCTCCGGGCGGCGAAGGACCACATGTCGGATCCGGACGATGTGACCTGGGTGCAGTCCGACCTGCTCGGTTGGGCGCCCACGCGGCGCTGGGACATCTGGCACGACCGAGCCGTGTTCCACTTCCTCACCGAATCCGACGACCGGGAGACATACCGGAAGCTGCTCCGTGGAGCCGTCGCGCCGGGCGGAGTGGTGCTCATCACGACCTTCGCTCCCGACGGCCCCGGGTCCTGTTCGGGCCTTCCCGTCTGTCGGTATGAAGCATCGCAACTCCTCGAGGAGATCGATTCAGGGTTCACCGAGCTCGCCCATGGGCGTTTCATCCACACCACTCCATCGGGGGCGCCGCAGCCTTTGACCTGGATCGCGGCGAGAGCACCGCAGGCCGATCCCGTTTGACCGATGGCAGCGCCCCGTCGGCGGAGCCCTCGAGTGCAGGTCCCTTCCGGTCAGAGGCGGGGCGGCTGAGCGGGTCGGCTGATCGACAGCACTCGTTGGTGGAAGCGTCGCCATCGTGGCTCGTTGTCGTGGACCAGCCCGGCGGAGTCGCTGAGGAGGTCGGCGGCGTGGTCGATCAGTTCGACGGCGGAGCGCAGGTAGCGGGGAACGGAACGCTCCCCGGCGAGGTCTGCCCGCAACGCGGCGGGTGTGAAGTCGATGTGGTCGAGGAGGTCGGTGGCGCGGTGGAGGGATCGTCCGGCGAGTGAGCTCATGGAGGCGGCGTGCCAGTCGTTGGCGATGATGCGGTGCCGGTCTCCGAGCAGGTCGGCGAGCTGCGGGTAGGCGAGCAGCACGGTGGCCGCGTCCCAGGTGCCTTCCATGGCAGCGGCGAGCCAGGTGCCGGTCTCGATGGAGTCGTCGCCGATCGTTCGGAGGTCCCGCTTGATCCGGGTCATCTCGACAGGTTCGCCCTCGCCTTCCATGAAGAGGACCCCGTCGAGTTGGGTGGCGTCGGTCGAGTTGAGATCGGGGCTGCCCTCGTAGGGGTTCAGGGCGTCGAGGGCCTCGACGGTCACTGTGGACCATCGGTCGGCCAGGGCGCACAGGGTGCGGGAGTGGCGTTGTAGGTTTACGGCCTGCTGGCGGGGTTGCTGGGCGTAGAACTTCTCGTGTTCCCGGTGGAAGTGGGAGAGGTTCTCGATGGCATCGAGGAGCGGATCGGCCATGCAGTCACCCTAGGCACCTCGACCGGCGTGCGGCCCGTGGGTCCGTTCGGGGGAGTGGCACACTCGAGTCGTGTCCCGGATCGGTGTGGCGAGATGCTTGGCGGCGGCGGTGCTGTTCGGTGCCTCCGCTCCGGCCGCGTCGGTGCTCGCGGGGGACATGCCCGCCTTGGTCCTGGCCGGGCTGCTGTACCTCGGCGCCGCAATCGCCGTCACACCGGCCGTCGTCCGCCACCGCCCCAACGCCACGGCCCTCTCAGCCGGATGGCGACCCCTCGCGATAGCGGTCGTGCTCGGCGGTGCACTCGGCCCCGTGCTCCTCGTCGCCGGCCTGGCCCGAACCTCGGCCGCGACAGCGTCGCTGCTGTTGAACTTCGAGCTCGTCGCCACGATCCTGCTGGCCGCCACGCTGTTCCGCGAGCACCTCGGCGCCCGCCTCCTCGCCGCCGCTGCTTTGGTGAGCACAGCGGGCGTGATCCTCGTCTGGCAGCCCGGTGTCGCGTTCGACACCGGCGGCCTCTTCGTCATCGGCGCGTGCGCCTGCTGGGGACTCGACAACGCAGTCACCTCCAAGATCGACCAGCTGTCGCCCGAACAGATCACGCTGACCAAAGGCCTCGTCGCCGGCGGAGCAAACCTGATCCTCGGACTGATGCTCGCCTCATCGCTCAACCTGCGCACCGGCGAGGTGCTGGCAGCCCTGGCGATCGGTGCGCTCGGCTACGGCGCCTCCATCACCCTCTGGGTCAAAGGGGCCCGTGACCTGGGCGCGGCCCGGGGCCAGGTCATCTTCGCCGCAGCCCCCTTCATCGGCGCGGCCGTCGCGTGGGTCTTCCTCGGCGACGCCGTGACCTTCGCCCAGCTCGTTGCGGTTCCGGTAGCGATCGTCGGCGTCGGACTGTCCCTCCGGTCCGGCCACGAGCACCGACATGTCCACGAGCCGATCGTGCACGAGCATGAGCACCGCCACGACGACGGCCACCACACGCACACCCACACCCCGCCCGTCACCGGACGCCACACCCACCGCCACGAACACGCTGCGCTCGTGCACGCCCACCCGCACGTCCCCGACCTGCACCACCGCCATGCGCACCACGACGAGTGACCCGACGCCCCAGAGTTGTCCCGACGACAGCATCGACGACGGCACCTCGTGCATCTCCAGTTGCTGTTCGGTGTTCGTGCCTGCATCGCGGCGTCTGCCAGATCTTCTGTCAGATCCGGTAGAAGTGGGCGGTACAGCCCGGTACGATGCGGGACAGCGAATCGCCCAGATCCCTTGTGGGACAAGGGGGAACGGCACTCAGCAGGACAGGCCGGAACGAACCTGGAACGACCGAAGGTCACGACCGCCAAACGGCGTGTCTATGGTCGGTGCGTGGACGTGACGTTGCTCTACTTCGACGGATGCCCGAACTGGGAGGAGACCGACGCCCACCTTCGGGTGCTTGCGGACAAGTACCCCGACATGGTCATCACGCGGGTGCTGGTCGAGAGCCCCGAGGAGGCCGACCGGGTCGGGTTCCGGGGCTCACCGAGCGTGCTCATCGACGGCACCGATCCGTTCTCGGATCCCGACGCACCGGTCGGTCTGTCGTGCCGCGTGTACTCGACGCCTGATGGGCTGGCGGGCTCGCCGACGCTGGAACAACTCCGCACGGCGCTGTCCGTTCGCTGAGCCGGCTCCGCGACGAACTCGCCGGGCGTGTGTCCCGTCCCTTGGAGCGTTGACCCGATCGCGTTGGCGCTTAGAGCGAGCTGATCCCCGACTTGACCGCCGCCAGGCCGCCCGAGTTGATGCAGTACCGGGTTCGTGGGCCTTCGATCTCGCCTTGGATGAGGCCCGCATCTCGCAGGATGCGGAGGTGTTCGGACACCGTCGACTGGGCGAGGGGCAACTCGTCGACGATGTCGCCGGTGACGCAGGTGTCGCGAGCGGCGAGCAGTCGCAGGATCTGGATCCTCGCCGGGTGGCCGAGTGCCTTGGCCATCGCGGCCAGATCCTCGTCGGTTGTGGTCACTGTCGCTGGTCGTCCCATCGCCGATCGACGATACAGGTCAACTCCCTTGCGGTCACTGTAGGTACCGGTTATCGTCGATAGACGATGAGACGGTCATTGCGGGCAAGCGCGTGAGTGCTTCAACGGAGACGCCCGCCCCCTCGCCGGTGACTGCCAGCGTTCGCCGGTGGGCGCCTGTTGCGTTCGGCGCATTGCTGTGGTGGTTCCTGTACAGCGTGAACCGTCCGTTCTGGGATTGGCTGCTGTTCGATGTGATCGGCCTCGATCCCAGGAGTCGGGTGGGGGAGTCGATCCATTTCTTCTGTTACGACGTCACCAAGATCACCTTGTTGCTGACAGGGATCATCTTCGTGGTGACGGTGCTGCGGAGCTTCATGTCGGTCGAGCGGACCCGGGCGTTGCTCGGCGGCCGTGCCGAGGGCGTGGGGAACGCGGTCGCGGCGGGCCTCGGTGTGGTGACCCCGTTCTGTTCGTGTTCGGCGGTGCCGGCGTTCATCGGGTTCGTCGCCGCCGGGGTGCCGCTGGGTGTGACGATGAGCTTCCTGATCGCGTCGCCGATGGTGAACGAGGTCGCCATCGTGATGCTCTACGGCCTGTTCGGTTGGAAGATCACGGCGCTGTACATCGGCACGGGTCTGGTGATCGCCACGGTCGCCGGCTGGGTGATCGGCCGTTTCCACTTGGAGCGGTGGGTGGAGCCGTTCGTGTTCGAGACGAAGCTGCGGGGCAAGGTGATCGACCCGTCCATGGGATTGTCGTGGGACGACCGTCTGGCCATGGGTCGCGAGGAAGTCGTCACGATCCTCCGCAAGATCTGGCCCTACCTCCTGGTGGGCATCGGCGTGGGGGCGATCATCCACGGCTGGGTGCCCGAGCAGTGGTTCGCCGATCACGCCGTCGGCCCGCTCGGCGTGCCGATCGCGGTCGGGGTCGGCGTCCCGCTCTACTCGAACGCTGCGGGTGTCATGCCCCTGGTGCAGGCCTTGCACGACAAGGGCATGCCGATGGGCACCGTGTTGGCGTTCATGATGAGTGTCGTCGCCCTGTCGCTGCCGGAGATGATCCTGTTGCGGCGGGTGCTGCAACCCAAACTCATCGCCACCTTCGTCGCCGTGGTCGCCACCGGCATCATCGCCACCGGTTACCTCTTCAACGCCGTCATCTGAACCACAGGAGCCACACATGGACATCAAGATCCTCGGCAGCGGATGTGCCAAATGCGAGAAGCTCGAGGTGGCTGCCCGGGGTGCCGTCGCCGAACTGGGCCTGGACGCTGAGTTCGAGAAGGTCACTGACCCCGCCGAGATCGCCTCGTGGGGCGTCATGGCCACCCCGGCACTCGTCGTCGACGACGACGTCGTCCTGTCCGGGCGGGTCCCCTCTACCGAGGACGTCAAACAGCTGCTCACCGGCCGCTGACCTCCACGAGTTCTGCCGGGCCGCGTCGCGACCCACTGACACCCTGGTCGACCCACCCATCAAGGAGTTCCCCGTGTCCGGTTCTGTGATCGTCTCGTTCGCCCGCACCCCGATCGGCAAGATGTCCGGCGTCCTCGCCGGGTTCAGCGCCACCGACCTCGGCGGCGTCGCCATCCGCGCCGCGCTCGAACGGGCCGGGATCGACGGCCCCCGGGTCGACTACGTGGTGATGGGCCACGTGTTGCAGGCCGGTCAGGGGCAGATCACCGCACGTCAGGCCGCGGTGAACGCGGGGATCCCGATGGGTGTCCCGGCGCTCACCGTGAACAAGGTGTGCCTGTCGGGGATCAACTCGATCTACCTGGCGGACCAGATGATCGCGGCGGGTGACGCAGAGATCGTCGTTGCAGGTGGGATGGAATCGATGACCAATGCCCCGTACCTGCTGGCCAAGGCCCGAGGCGGCTACCGGATGGGCAACGACACCCTCATCGACTCGATGATCCACGACGGCCTGTGGTGCGCGTTCGAGATGGAGCACATGGGGGAGGGCACCCAGCGCTACGCCGATGAGCACGAGGTGTCCCGCGACGCCCAGGACGAGTTGGCGCTCAAGAGCCACAGTCGGGCGGCGGACGCGATCAAACACGGCCGGTTCGCCGATGAGATCGCCGAGGTGGCGATCCCCCAGCGCAAGGGCGACCCGGTGGTCGTCGACACCGACGAAGGCGTCCGTGCCGCGACGACACTCGAGTCGTTGGGTGCGCTGCGCCCGGCGTTCGTCCCCGACGGCACCGTCACCGCCGGCAACGCGTCGCAGCTGTCCGACGGCGCCGCGGCGATGGTGATCATGAGCAAGCCGAAGGCCGACGAACTCGGCGTGACGCCACTCGCCGAGGTGATCGGCTACGGGATGGTCGCCGGTCCTGACGTGTCGCTGCTGCACCAGCCATCACGGGCGATCATGAAGGCGCTCGACAAGGTGGGCATGTCTGTGTCCGACATCGACCTGTTCGAACTCAACGAAGCCTTCGCCGCGGTCGGTGTCGCGTCGATGCGCGACCTCGGGATCAGCGACGAGATCGTGAACGTCAACGGTGGCGCCATCGCACTCGGTCACCCCGTCGGCATGTCCGGGACCCGGATCGTCGGCACCCTCGTCAACGAGCTGCGCCGCCGTGGCGGCGGCGTCGGCGCCGCTGCGCTCTGCGGCGGCGGCGGACAGGGCGACGCCGCCCTGATCCGCGCCATCTGAGGTGCCGACATGACCGCTGCACCGGACTACGTCGTGCGGGCCAACACCCTCGGTGACGGGACTTCGGTCGCGACCTCGAAACGGTCCGAGGTCCGCTTCGACTCCTCACCGACCCAGGGCGACGAACTCCCGGGTCCCGCCGACCTGCTCGTCACGGCGTTCGCGGCCTGCGTGCTCAAGAACGTCGAACGCATGGGACAGATCCTGCCGTTCCACTGGGAGCACGCCTCGATCGAGGTACGCGGCGAACGGCAGGACTCACCGCCGAAGATGACTCGGATCATCTACCGCCTCGAGGTCGTCACCGACGAACCCAACCACCGCGTCGACCTGTTGCACCGCAACATCAGCCGTCACGGCACCATCTACAACACGCTCTCCGCCGTCTGCGACGTGTCCGGCGAAATCATCGCCATCCCGCCGGCGGGGTGACCCGCTCAGGCGTGCGCGGCGGCTTCGAGCCAGCGTTCGGCGTCGATGGCGGCCATGCAGCCCGACCCGGCCGCGGTGATGGCTTGGCGGTAGGTGTGGTCCTGGACGTCACCGCAGGCGAACACCCCGGCGACGTTGGTGGCGGTCGAGCCGCCCTGGGTGATGAGGTAGCCGGCGGGGTCGATATCGAGCTGCGCGTCGAACAGTGACGTGTTGGGTCGGTGTCCGATGGCGACGAACAGCCCGGTGACCGGGAGCTCGGACTCTGTGCCGGTGACGGTGTCGACGAGGCGGACACCCTCGACCCGGTCGTCGCCGGCGATGGCGGTGACCCGGCTGTTCCATGCGAACTCGATGCGGTCATTGGCGACGGCGCGGTCGGCCATGATCCTCGAGGCGCGCAGTTGGTCGCGACGGTGGATGATCGTGACGTTGGACGCGAACTTGGTGAGGAACAGTGCTTCCTCGACTGCGGAGTCGCCGCCGCCGACTACGGCGATGTGCTGGTCCCGGAAGAAGAACCCGTCACAGGTCGCACAGGTCGAGAGCCCGTGGCCCAGGAGGCGTTGTTCTTCGGGGAGGCCCAACATGGTCGACTGGGCGCCGGTCGACACGATCACCGCCCGTGCCCGGTGCTCGGTGTCGCGCACAAACACTCGATGCTCGCCCGCGGCGGCGAGTTCGACGCGGGTGGCTTTGTCGGTGATGAACTCGGCGCCGAACCGGACGGCCTGGGCCCGCATCCGTCCCATGAGCTCGGGTCCCATGATCCCGTCGGGGAACCCGGGGAAGTTCTCGACCTCGGTGGTCAGCATCAGCTGGCCGCCGGGTTGGTCACCAGTCGATGACGGTTCCCCCTCGATGACGAGGGGCTGGAGGTTGGCGCGGGCGGTGTAGATCGCCGCGGTCAACCCGGACGGGCCCGACCCGATGATGATCACCTCCCGAGGACCGGGGTCCGGTGACGGGTTCATGTGGTGGGGAGATCGAGCGACGCCATGAGGTCCTCGACGCGTCGGCGGATCTCGTCACGGACCGGGCGGACCGCAGCGACGTCCTTTCCGGCGGGGTCGTCGAGCTCCCAGTCCTCGTACCGCTTGCCCGGGTAGAGGGGGCAGGCGTCACCACATCCCATCGTGATGACCACATCCGCGGCCTGCACGACCTCGTCGGTCCACGGCTTGGGGAACTCCGCGGTGATGTCGATACCGACCTCGGCCATGGCCTCGACCGCGGAGGGGTTGATCTCCGAGGTCGGCTCGGAGCCACCGGAGTAGACGGTCACCCTGTCGCCGGCCATGTGGCGTAGCCAGCCGGCGGCCATCTGTGAGCGTCCGGCGTTGTGCACGCACAGGAACAGCACCCCGGTGGTGGTGGAGGGGAGGGAGCCGTCGACCTTGCCCAGGGCCCGGAGGCGTTCACGGGCGAACCGTTCAGCGAGCACCGGCAGGAACGATGTGATCTTCGCCGTCGGTACCAACTGTGCGAGGGAGTCGACGACGAACCGTTCGATTGTCTCGGGGCCGAACGTGCCGGCGAACTCGGTCTGCAGCCGGCTGCTGACGCTGTGGACCAGTTGCTGCTGGTCGAGGGGAAGTTGATCGATGCCAGGGGTGTCCATGTCGGTCTCCTCGTGGTCAGGCGGTGGTGGGGACGAGCTCGGCGATCAGCTCCTGGACGCGGCGGTCGATCTCGTCGCGGATGGGGCGCACGGCGTCGACGCCTTGGCCGGCGGGGTCGTCGAGCTTCCAGTCGATGTAACGGGTGCCGGGGTAGAAGGGGCACTCGTCGCCGCAGCCCATCGTGATCACCACGTCGGAGGCCTCGACGGCTGCGTCCTCGAGGCGCTTCGGGTGGGCGCCTGACGCGTGGAGGTCGATGCCGAGCTCGGCCATGACCTCGACCACCGCCGGGTTGATGTCGTCGGCGGGTGCGGTCCCTGCGGAGCGCACCACGACGCGGTCTCCGGCGTGGTGGGCGAGGAGGGCGGCGGCCATCTGGGACCGGCCGGCGTTGTGGATGCAGACGAACAGGACTTCGGGACGGGTGTCAGACATCAGGGGACTCCGGGTGGGGGTGGGGGTAGAAGAGGCGGATCAGCCCGAACGCGACGACGGCGCCGACGAGCTGCATGACGATGAACATCGGCGCCGAGGCGGGGGCGATCCCGGCGAAGGTGTCCGACAGGGTTCGGGCGACAGTGACAGCAGGGTTCGCGAAGCTCGTCGACGAGGTGAACCAGTAAGCTCCGCCGATCCAGGCGCCCACCGCGAACGGCACCGCCCTGGAGCGCCCTGTGCGGACGCACCCCTGGATGACGAGCAGCAGCCCGACCGTGGCGACGACCTCGGACAGCCACAGTGCAGGGGAGGACCGGTCCTTGGTGGACAGTTCGACGGCGGGCAGTTCGAACATCAGGTTGGCCACGACCGCGCCAAGACAGCCTCCCACCAACTGCGCTGCGACGTAGAGGAAGGTGTCGCGGGTGGTGGTGGTGCCGAGCAGCCGGTCGGTGAGCGTCACGACCGGGTTGAAGTGCGCGCCGGACACCGCGCCGAACATGAGGATCAGCCCGATCAGCGCCCCGGCGGTCGCGGCTGCGTTCTCGAGGAGCTGCAGGCCGACGTCGGTGGGCGAGAGCTGGGAGGCCATGATCCCTGAGCCGATCACGGCGACGATCAGGAACGCGGTGCCCAGCGCTTCGGCTGCGAGCCGTCGGGTGAGGTCGAGGCGGAGTGCACCGGTCCCGGTCTCAACCTCGAGGGACAGCTCGGTGTCGGTGGGGTGCAGCGGGTCCTCGATCACGATGCCAGCTCCCGGTGGTCGAGCACCGATTCGATCCGTTCCCGAAGCTCGCGCAGGGCCGCGTCGAACGCGGCCTTGGTGCCCACCGGTACCGGATCGGGGATCGACCAGTGCAACCACGATTCGTCACCAGTGACTTCTTCGTGGGCCCGGTCACACACCGTGATCACCAACGACGGAAGCTGCTCGCCGGGCTTGAGCTCCCGGGGCTCGGCATCCGAGAGGTCGAGCCCCGCACGCTCCGCCGCGGCGACCGCTGCCGGATGAACCCGCTCGGCGGGATGGGTCCCTGCCGACTCCGCTGGTGCGCCGGTCAGCTCGCTCCACAGGGCGGCGGCGAGCTGGCTGCGGGCCGAGTTCGCCGAACAGATGAACAACGCCGGCCCGATCTCGACCGGTTTGCCCGGAACGAGACCATCGAGCGCGTCCCGCAGCAGGTGGACGTAGCGGCGGCGGCCATCGCCGCTGGACCGCGACCGCTCGATCAGCCCGACCCCCTCCAGGACGTCGAGGTGATGGGCCAGCAGGTTCGACTCGATGCCGACCAGACGACGCAGCTCGATCGGTGAACGATCCGACACCGCCAGTTCGTCGACCATCGCCAAACGCACCGGGTCACCCAGCGCCGCATGGACAGCTGCCCGTTCTTCGACCGAGTTCTCCGATTGCACAACGGCACAGTGTCACTCACTACTGACTGAGTCAAGAAAGTGTGAGTGATAGATCCCGTTTCGGAAAGAGTCCGCCGACACGGCGCGCGAGGAGCGAACCGTCTGCGGCCCGCTACGGATGGACATCGAGGATCATCCAGCGGATGCAGCGCTGGTTTGCAGCAGGTCATCGAGCGCTGCCCCCACGGCGCCGCGTGTCCCGCGAGTGGCATCCAACAACAGGCGGAGGGCGAGGCCGTCGACGAGGGCGACGATTGACACTGCGTTGTCACCAGGCAGCTGGGCGCCGGCGGCCAGTGAGCGGACGAGGCGATCCCATGCGACGGACTGGCGAACCAGTTCATCGCGGGCTTCCGGCAGGTTGGTGCTCGCCAGAGCGAGCCACACCCGAACCTCGTGGAGCCGTTCGCTGTCCAGGGGAAGTCGCTCGATCAGCACCGCCTTCAACCGAGCGGCCGGATCGAGCGCGTCATGCGTTGCGATCCGCTCCTGACGTCTCCGATCTACCCCGCTGAGGGCCGCGACGAGCAGCTCGACCCGCGACTCGAAGTAGTGAGTGACCCGGCCCGTGGTCGCGCCCGCGGCCGTGGCGACCCGGCGCATCGTCGCCGCCTCCACGCCGCCCTCGGCAAGCAGCCCGAACGCCGCCTCCACGATCTCGGCCCGTCGCTGCGCTGGATCCACTGCCGGCATCCACCGAGTCTCCCAGACCCCCGCCCCTCACAGAACGATCGTTACGTCGACGCGTGAACCCGAAGGTCAAACAACCCCAGCACCCCTGGTCTGCCCCAAGGAACGTAACGATCGTTACGCCACCGGCTGTCTGCCGGATCTTCTGCCAGATCCGGTAGAAGTGGGCGTCACAGGACGGTACGATGCGGTACAGCGAATCGCTCAGATCCCTTGTGGGACAAGGGGAAACGGCACCCAGCGGGACAGGCCGGAACGAACGCCGTCTGACTCATAACCCGAAGGTCGCAGGTTCAAATCCTGCCCCCGCCACCAACGAAAACCCAGGTAAACGGCCCTTTTCGAGAGATTCGGAAGGGGCCGTTCCTCCGTTTTCGGCGATTCTTCTACCGGGTTTTCTACCGGATCGTCTGGGACAGCCGACGACGGCTCGTGACGCAACGCCGCGAAGTGACCTTCGGGTTTCCGCGGTGACCTCGGACCGCGAGGCTCGATCGGTGCCCACCTCGTCGCTTCCGTCGGCGCGATCGAAAGCGAGGTTGGCGCTGGCCTCGCGGCCGGTTCACTGCGCGAGGTCGCTCTCGGCCCGTGACCGTCGGCGCCCATCCGCGGGCTGGGCGCGCGCAGCCTGCTCGCGAGGTCCGACAGTTCGGGGGAACGCTCCGGTGCCCACCAACGAGGCTGGGGCATCCGAGGTCGCCCAGCAACAACGGCGGAAGCGCCTCTCAGGAGCTACCGCCGAGCCAAGTGTGAGTGCGCGGCCCGTCGCTCTCGCACGCGCGATCCGGTGGTCGACCTTCGGGTTCGGCGGGGTTAGAGTGGTCGTGCAGCGCCAGTACACCCCGTTGACGCCCCGGGTCCGGCCTTCGTGGCTGCGTCGGCGTCCCTTCTGAACCTGTGATTCGAAGGGACCCCGCATCATGCGCGGCTACGTGACCAAGAAGGGCAAGAAGTACTACGCCGTCATCTACGACGGCATCGACCCGGCGACGGGCAAGGAGAAGCGGCGTTGGGTCGCCGCGGGCAGCCGGCGTGATGACGCCGACAAGCTCGTGACCGAGCTGACCAAGCGGAGCCACCGCGGCGAGACGGTGGTGAGCGAGAAGCTGACGCTGGGCCAGTACCTGACGACGCGGTGGCTGCCGGTCCAGGAGAACCGGCTGCGGGCGAGCACGTACGACTCGTACCGGCGCAACATCGACCTGCACGTCATCCCGGCGATGGGGGAACGCCTCCTCGACCGGCTCACGGCGGAGGACATCGACTTGTTCTACGCCTCGCTGCTCAAGAACGGCAGCAAGAAGCGGACCGTCAAGACGACCGACGGCGAGCAGGCCGAACCGAAGGGGCTGTCGCCCAAGACCGTGCACAACATCCACGTGATGTTGAACAAGGCGCTGAGCGACGCAGCCCGCAAGGGCACGGTGGTCCGCAACGTCGTCGCGTTGGCCGACGCTCCGTCGTTGCAGGCCCGCAAGCGCGCCGAGATCAAGGCGTGGGACGTCGACCAGCTCGTCGTGTTCCTCGACGCGATCGCCCCGCACCGGCTGTCGGCGGCGTTCTTCTTGGCCGCGCACACCGGGATGCGCCGGGGTGAGGTGCTTGGGCTGCGGTGGCGTGACCTCGACCTCGATGCCAACCGGGTCGCGGTCCGCCAAGCACTCGTGTCGGTGGCGTACGAGGTGTCGATCTCGGACGTGAAGACGGGGACGAGCCGCCGCACGATCGACATCGACTCCGATGTCGTGCAGGTGCTGCGGGACTGGTTCAAGACCCGCACCGAGGAACGCGACGGGACCGAGCCGGCGGCGGACGATCTGATGTTCACCAAGGACGACGGCTCGTGGCTGCACCCCGACACCTTCAGCCAGCTCTTCGACCGCACCGTCGCCAAGGCCAAGGTGCCGGTGATCTCGTTGCACGACCTGCGCCACACCCACGCCACGCTTCTGCTGAAGGCAGGCGTGCACGTGAAGGTGGTCAGCGAACGGCTCGGCCACGCCAACGTCGCGTTCACCATGAACGTGTACCAGCACGTCCTGCCGGGCATGCAGGCCGCCGCGGCGGACACGTTCTCGTTGCTGCTGCGCAACCAGCGCAACAAGGCGGCATCCGAAGCCGAGCCCGAGTCCGAGCCCGACGACGAGGCCGAGGCCGAGGTCGAGGTCGACGGCGAGACTGACGTCGACGGCGCGAGCAACGAGGACGATCAGTGAGCGGCCCGGTCGACGCCGCCGAGCAGGCAGCGGAGTCGGTGCGAGCGGTGAACCACCTCACCCTTCGCGCACCTTCTCCGGGCACGCCGGGCTGGGAGGACGTCGGCGATCTCTACCGGGTGCTCGGCGAGCTGCGGGTCCTGGCCGAGCGCCTGCCCCAAGCGTGCAGCCAGTTGGCGCGGCACCTCGAACGGCCCGCAACAGGTCGTGCCTACGAGGTCGACGCCATGGCCGACCAGCCCGCCGAGGTCGTGGTCGCTTCCGCGGTGCTGGCCCTCGACGACGTCGAGCGCTGCGCGTCCCGCACCGGTGAACACCTCAACGAGGCCCTATCGGCAGTCGCGCACCTCCATCCATAGGCCGGACTGGCTCCGGGGTCGACAGACCCCGGAGCCACCGGCAGGAGTGGCACACCGAATACCGACGCGGCGGCGAAACTGGAGCGGTCAGCCGCGCGAGGAGCCACCGATGGACGCAACCGACGAGAACTCGATCTCGGTGCTGGGCCGGGACCTGCTGCTCGTCGACGTCGGCGGCGGCGCCGAAACCCACCTCGCCGAGGTCGCCGACGGCCAAGGCCGGTCCGCGCGACACCAGGGCAACGAGGACGCCCCGCCTCAGGGTCGCTGGAACTACTCGACGCTGTGTGGCCGGACCTGGAACCGGATGGCTGCCGGTGCCGACGAGTTGTTGCCGCTGTGGCGCGACCCGGCGTTCGCCCCGACCTGTCGCAGGTGCCTACGCCTCCTCGATTCGTGGTTCCCGACCGCGGAGGTGCCGTCGGGTGTGTGGCTGCTCGCCTCGGTGGTGGCCGAGGAGGTCACCCGGTTCAGCTCCACCTATGTCACCGGCGTCCCGGTCCAACACGTCGAGGCGAAGCGCGCCGCGATCCGCAAGGCGCTGCGCTCCGCTGGGTTCCGTTCGAGCACGAGGGTCGTCGAGGGCGTCGTGCACGTGTGGTCCGACGACGCGTACGACGCGCTCGACCCAGCCGAGATCGGCGCCAGCGTGACCTCAGCCATCGACCGGATCACCAGCGGGGCTGACACTGCGTCTCCGCGCGATCCCGACTCGACGCCCGGCCCGGTCGACTGGCACACCTGGGTCGTGGACTAGGAACGATCCCCGGCGGCTCGCTCGGCCGCGTCGATGAGGTCGTTGAGCCAGGAGACGGCTTCGGTAAGCGGGCGCACGTCGAGCCCTTCCGCGGCATCGACGTAGCGTCCGTCCCAGCCGGGCCACGCCTGGACGGTCGGTGGCCATGGTGCGACGCGGCGGGCGGCGAACAGGCGTCGTCCGACCGTCGCGAGTTCGCGGAGGTCGGGTGGTTCGGCGGCGACGAGGATCTGGAGGTCCACGAGGTCGTGCGCGCGCTCGTTGCCGCCGTGGCGGTCCGGTGTGGTGCAGGCATGGAGCTTCTGCGCGATCTGGTGCTCCACCGCGAGCACGGGCACCGGCGCAGGTGTCGGGAAGCCGAGCCGTTCGATCACCTCCGCGATGCCAGCGTCGAGCGCGAGCCGGGGTTGGTTGGTGGAGCCGACTTCGTCGTGGCCAAGCTCGAGCGGAACCGTGACGTAGGCCTGGCCTGCGTAGGACAGCTTCACGTCGAAGGGTTGCATCACGTACTCGGCTGGCACGTCCGGCGGATCGGCGGGCTCGCGGTCGACGAGTCGTCCGGTGAAGCCGTTCCATCCCGCAGCGAGCTGGTCCGAGAGCTCCGCGGTGTAGCTCTCGATGGTGTGGGTGGCGGCGCGTGCGGCGTCGAGGTCGGTGGTGAGTCGGCTGGCCCGGTCGCCGACGCGGAGCTTGATCGCGGCGCCGCCCTTGACGACCCCGGCGGGGAGCATCTGGGCGACGACGGTGTGCGCGAGCGACGTGCGGGTACGCAGCTCGTTGACGCCGAGCGAGCCGCAGATGTTGCGGAGGCGTTGTTCGAGCGCGGCACGATGGACCGGCGGTGTCGGATAGGCGGGATCGGTCATGGCGAGTCTCGGAGTTCCTGGCGGAGTTGGCGTTCTTCGGTCGCGGTGACGAGCCCCTCTCGGCGGGCTTCGTCGACGGCGGTGAGCAGACGGTCCGACATGACCGTGCCCCGGCAGGCACGGATCGCGTGGGCGACAGTGGTCGAGGGGATCAGCTCGTAGTGGGTGAGGTCGTCAGGGTCGACCGTCTCGTTCACGACCTTGATCCACTCGGGCAACTTGGCACGCACCCGCCGTGTCGTGCCGACTCTGACGTGGCGGGGGTTAACGAGCGCCAGGTTGTGGAGGGCGAGCACGGCGTCGCCGGTCAGGTGAGCATCGCCGCCGACGCGGGCAACGGCCTCGAAGAACTGGTCGTAGCGAGTCGGGGGAAGGTCGTCGAAGCGGTAGAGGCCGTAGGCGACGTGGCGGATCTGGCCACGCGCCGCGAGCTTGCCCAACTCGACCATCGGGATGCCGAGCGTGCGGGCATCCGCGGCGGTCACGTAGCCGTACTGGCCCATCGCCAACTCCCACGCGCGACGTCGGTACGTCTCCTGGGCCATGGCTGAACTTTACCGCTTTCGGTAAAGTTCAGCCGCCACCAGTTACCCAAGTGGCGGTGGCCCAAGTCTCTCACGCAGAGCGGCCGAGCAGCCGTTCGAGTTCGGCGCGGGGGACGCGGAGCGTGCGGCCGATCTCGATGCACGGGATACCCGTCTTCCCGCCGGTGGCTCGCCACTCGCGAGCGGCCGCGTAGGCGGCGTTGCGGCTGATGCGCAGGATGGCGGCGGCCTCGTCGATGGTGAGGACTTCGGCCGGGGCGTCGGTCTCGGTGGTGGACATCGGGTCCTCCTCGGTCGGTGCTGTTCTCTGACCTACGTAGGCCCTTTGGCGGGCCAGGACTTCGCGGGGAATCTCAGATTCCGACTGCGCGCTCTGGTACGGGCTGTGGTTGGTCTGCAGGGTGAGCGAGTTCCCAGGCGGTGAGTTCTCCGGTGGAGCGGTGGAGCCGTTCCGCGACGGCGAGGTCGGCGGGAGCAGGTGGGACGCGTGGGAGTGCTTCGCCGTCGAGGGGGTCGACCGCGGCGGTGAGGTAGAGGTGGTTGGCGTGACGGCCGCGGGTGATGTCGACGTAGGTCTCCGAGCGGGTGGCGGTGGCGTCGACCCGGCTGGTGGAGACGTCGCGGGTGGAGCCTTGGACTGCGTAGGAGGTGAGGGCGTAGGCGTGGTCGATGCCGACCTCGGGGCGTCCGGCGGGGGTGCGGTGGTGGTCGAAGAACGACCGGGGGATGTCGATGGGGCCGATGCCGTCGAAGTCGACGGTGAGTGCATCGTCTGCGGGGTCGCGTCGGTCGTGGTGGACGGCGGTGATGGTGCCGAGGGCGCCGTTGCGGACGTAGGCGTGCCGGTCGCCGTCGACGTGGAGGTCGCGGTTGGGGGCGCGGGCGGTGATGCGGTCGCCGATGGCGAAGGCTCGGTCACCGCTGGCGGTGATCTCTTCGCCGTGGAGTTCGCCGTTGACCTGTCGGAGGAGGTGGGCGAGGCGGTTGAGCTGGCGGCGGGTGCTGTTGCGCCGGTCGACCATCGGGTGGTCCTTCCCGTCGCGGTGGGCGTCCCACCAGCGGCCGAGCACCTCGCGGTACATGGCGAGGTCATCCGCGACGACGTGGAGGTGCCCGGCCGCGGCGAGACGGTCGAACGCTTCGTCGATGTTGCCCTCGCGGAGCGCTTGGGCAGCGGCGCGGTCGTGGGGGTCTTGGAGGCGGTGGGTGGTGACCAGCTCGGGGGTGTCGCGCTCGTGGCGCTCGCAGAGCACGCGGAACATTCCCCCGGCGGCGATGGCGCCGTGCTGGGCTGGGTCGCCGATGAGCCGGAGGCTCGCGCCGGTGGTGGCGGCCATGTCCATGAGGGTGTCGAGGTCGCGGTCTGAGACGGTGGAGGCTTCGTCGACGACGAGGATCGTCCGGGCGTCGAGCGGAAGCTGCTGGGGGTCGGTGTGGGCGAGGTACCAGGCGACCGTCTCGCACTCGATCCCGGTCGCCGCCGCGAGGGTCCGGGTCGCTTCGCCCTTCACGGCGGCACCGAGCACCCGGTAGCCGGCGGCGGTCCATGCATCCGCGCAGGCCGCGACGGTGGTGGTCTTGCCCGCACCGGCACGTCCGATGGCGGCTTGGAAGCGGTGGCCGCGTTGGCACCACTCGGTCACGAGCCGCCGTTGCTCGGAGGTGAGGTGTCCGTGCTGGGCGAGAGCGGCGTCGACGTGGTCGTCGGGGACGAGGTGGGCGCCGCGGTGCAGCCCTCGGGTGAACCGGGACTCGATCCACTCCTGGGTGTCGAGCATCTCGACGGTGGTGTAGAGAGGTTCGTCGTTGTCGGTGAGCGCGACGACGTGAGGCGAGGCGAGGAACTGGTCGGTCATCTCGATGAGCCGCGCCGCGCCGCACAGCAGCGGTTGAGGTGTGCTGTCGTCGGCGCTGGGCACAGGGTGGGCGGCCATGGCTGCGAGCGCTTCGGAGCGGGAGAACACCGAACCCCCGGCGCAGATCCCATCCGGCTCAGCCAGCGACGCGAACAGCGCGTCGGTGTCGACCTCTTGGACGTGGGGTTCGTGGCCGGTGACCGCAGCGAGCGCGTCGGCGTCGAGGCCGTGCTTGGCGGCTCGCTCTCGCCACGTCGCGACCAGATCATGGGCGGGGGTGTGGTTCTTGGCTGGACGGGTCCGCAGCACGACGTGTTCGACCTCGTTGGGGTGCGCGCCACGACCGATCTCGGCTTCGAGCTCGGCGAGTGCGTCATCGATCTCGTTGCGCCGCTTGGAGAACTCACGGACGACCGTGTTGTCGATGCCGGCGCACTTCACGGAGCGATCAACAGCTCCTACGGGAAGGGCCTTCAGGCCCAGTTGGCCCTCGGCAGATGGGAGCACCGCAAGTTCGGCGTGGCCAGCGATCGCCTCGTCGAAGGTCTTGATGCAGCTATGTCGGTCGACGGCCGAGTAGGACAGCAGCTCCGGGCAGTGATCTCCGGAACGCGACCGTTCGTCGAAGCGATTGCCGCTGACTGGATGGACCGGAACTTCGACGGGCTCTTCGGAGGAAGGGCCGGTCGGCTCGCCTTGGCCCAGACCTTGAAGTATTCCCGCCCGACTCCGGCGTTCTACGCACGATCGTTCGAGCTCCTACTCGGCGCAGCTCGGCGCAACGACGACAACGCCGTGGCCTGGTTGCTCATCGCACATCTCTGGAACGAGCCCGGCTACACCTACGACGCGATCGTCAACGGCCTTCGAGACTCGCCAAGCCCGCGCTCAACACTCGCTGACGAGGTGGCTCGACTCGGACAAGGCCTGCCCGACGACCAGCGAGAAGTCACCGAACGGGCAGTGGCGTTCTCTCGTCGGCTCATCGCCGATGCCGGAACTCGGATCGGGCCCGAGGACCTGACCGGACTGGGACGATGGGCTATGGCGATCGAGCTCGACACCGAGGGATGGCTGGAACTGACAGAAGGGTCCGTCGCCAAGACCGGAGGCCAGATCGCCTACGCCGTGGAGGTAGCGGATCGCTGCTCCAAGGTCCAACCCTCGTCGGCTGCTCTCAGGATCCTCCTTGCCGTCCTCGGACACGGCGACGCTTGGGAGCAGCACCACATCGACGGAGTTGCGCTCGAGGCGCTGCGATCCGCAGCCGATGGAGGGATCGACGATGAAGCCTTCGTGCACCTCCGCGAGAGGTTGATCCAACGGGGACGACACGAAGCAACCAACATCCGGTCGCAGCGAACGGATGATGCGTGAGAGCTGGTAACCCGAGCCCTGATTGTGGATGTTGGCGAGGAGGCTGCGCCCGGCTCGGGGTCGCCTTCCCTCTGGACGGCAATGAGCCTTGACTCATAATGAGTGATAACTCATAGTGTGTCGGTGTGGGATGTCGAGGTCACGGACCAATTCGTCGAGTGGTGGTCGACACTGACCGACGATCAGCGCGAGGCGGTGACCGCCCGGGTCGACCTGCTCGGCGAACGCGGCCCCGACCTCGGCCGACCGGTCGTCGATCGCATCCAGTCATCACGGCACCAGACGATGAAGGAGCTCCGGGCCGCCAAGGACGGTGCGATACGGGTGCTGTTCAGCTTCGACCCCCGTCGCCAGGCGATCCTGCTGCTGGGTGGCGACAAGAGCGGCGAATGGAACAAGTGGTACGAGTGGGCGGTACCACTCGCCGATGACCTCTACGACGAGTACCTCGAAGAACTCCGCACGGAAGGACTGATCTGATGGCACGAACCAAGTTCTCGACCCTTCGTGACGACGTCACTGCCAAGGACGGAGCGTCCGAGCGGATCGCCGCCATGCGCGCCGAGGCGATCGAGGAGATCCGCCTGTTCGAGCTCCGTCACCGCGAGGCGGTCAGCCAAGCAGAGCTCGCCGGTCGCCTCGACGTCACCCAGGGTGCGATCTCCAAACTCGAACACGCCGATGACGTCCGCGTCTCGACGCTGCGCCAGTACCTCGAGGCGCTCGGCGCCCGGCTCGAACTCGTCGCGGTCTTCGACGACGAGAAGCGCAGCGTCCCCGTCCATCTCGGCAGAGACAGCGCGGCCTGACTCAGCGACAGTGCCCCCGCTCCGCCGGCCCCAAGCCACGTGTTCGGTGTTCGCGCCTGCGTCGCAGCGTCTGTCAGATCTCTGCCAGATGGGGCAGAAGTGGGCGGTACGCACCGGTAACGGTGCGGTACGACGGATGCACTCCGGTATGGCGCTGAAGCCTCAACCATCGGCGACGGCGCCTCGCCAGATGCCTGACTCGTTCGACGCGTTGTTCGACCGGCCGCTGCTGCTGGGCGGGCCCCAAAGCAGGTCCCGGTGCACTCGTGCAGACCGGCTGACTTCGACTCGCCGCACAGGCGGGGGAGCCAGCGACGGGTTCCAATGAACCGACCTGAGGTGCTCGACCTTCGCGCATAGATGGGACGGTGAAGGTGCCGAGGGTGATGAACAGGCCGACCTCTGTGCTGCCAGGAGCCAGAGCCCCCATGAGCTTCTGCACGTCGGGCCCGCCGATCGTGTTGAGCGTCCGCTTGCACTGGACCTTGATGTCCGGCGGCTCCAAGCCCAGCGGATCCCGGTAGGCGATGACGTCGACGTCACCGTCGCCGCTGGCGGGGGTCACCTCGGTGCGGTAGCCCATCGCTTGGGGCAGCCCGGCGGTGAACATCTCGAAGCGGTAGGGGACGAGCTTGGCGTGCAGCCGCAGCCTCGGCAAGAAGCGATTCCTCGCCCAGCGCGAGTTCGCGCTCGGCATCGAAGCACTCGAACGCTTCGTCGCCGGCGAACCCCTTCACCACCTCCACGAGTGCGTCGTCGGCGTCCTCGCCATGGAGAGCGAACCAGTCGACCCCCGTCCCTGACCGGCCATCGCCATGCGATGATCGCTCTTGTACGATCATCGCATTGATGCGATAGTGCCGATGTGTGGCTGAACTGGAGCTCCACGACGAGATCGTCGACTGGATGGCCTCCCTCGACGACACCGAGTGGGATCGAACGGTCGTGGTGATCGACCGGCTCGCCACGCTCGGCTCGTCGGCACGGATGCCGCTCTCGAAGAGCCTCGGCGACGGACTGTTCGAGCTGCGGTTCACGCTCGGCCCGACGGCACGACGGATCACCTACCGGTTCACCAAGGACGGTCGCATCATCCTGTTGACCACCTTCCGAAAGCAACGCAACAACGAACGCAACGAGATCACCCGGGCACGCAAGGCCGCCGAGGACTGCGCCGAGCAGTACCCCTGAAGGAGATGACGATGGCCAACTACTCCCGCTGGGACGACGTCAAGAAGAAGCGCCCCGGGCCCGATGCCGACACCCGCGCCGGTGTCGAACAGGACCTCGCGCTCGGCCAGCTCATCTACGACCTGCGAACCGAAGCCGGCCTCAGCCAGCGCGAGCTCGCCGAGCGGATGGGCACCACCCAGTCGGTGATCTCCCGTCTCGAGGAAGGCGGGGGAGCGCGCAACCGCATCGACACCCTCGCCCGAGTGGCCACCGCCCTTGACCGCCACCTCGTCGTCTCGTTCCCCGAGAAGGTCCCCGCCAAGCTCAAGGACGCCGTCCAAGTCGCCTGATCGCCGCAGCCACGCCGAGTACGGCAGGGCAGAGACTTCTGCACTCGCTCCTACACCACGGGCCGGGATTCCCTGGTCCGTGCGGTGCAGATCGCCGCCGGACTGTGATCCCGTCGGCTCCAGCCTGTGGCGCCCACCGTGAGCAACCGATCGTGAGCCGGTAGGTCCTCAGCCTGCGTCAGGGTCGTGATCCAGCACGTAGGTGCGCTTGAGGGGGGAGCAGTCGACGCCACTCCAGGTCGAGCTGCCCGTAGTGATCGAAGATCATGTCGACCAGCTGACGGCCGTTCACCCAGCGCAGGTCGTGTCGACTGCGGGCCAAGGAGATCGCGTCGCTCGTGAAGGTGCCGAGGTGATGAACAGCCCGACCTCTGTGCTGCCAGGAGCCAGAGTCTCCAATGAGCTACTGCACGTCGGGCCCGCCGATCGTGTTGAGCGTCCGCTTGCACTGGACCTTGATGATCGGCGGCTCCAAGCCCAGCGGATCCCGGTAGGCGATGTCGTCGACGCCGTCGCCGCTGGCGGGGGTCACCTCGGCGCGGGTAGCGCATCGCCTGGAGCAGCCCGGCGGTGAACATCTCGAAGCGGTAGGGGCCGAACTTGGTGTGCCGCGCCTCGGAACCTCTCGACACAGCACCCCGCGGGTCATGACCGACACCGCTGATCCGCTGCAGCCGCTGGAACCGCCGACACGGGCCGTCGGGTCCGTGCCGGACTCCTTCCCATGGGCAGCGATGCTGCGCCCGCACATATCCGGTCACGGCGGCGGCCGGATCTGCGACGCCCCGACTCGACGAGACCGCGATCGGAGTCCGGTCGCCTCAGCGTGACGCGGCCGACGGGTCCAGCCCGCCGGCGCGTTCGATGCGGACGAGCATCGCGGCAGAGGGCACGACCCGCCCGGTGCCGTAGGTGCTCAGCCTCGACGCGCTGGTGCCGACCGCACGGGCGAACTCGGCGCTGGTGAGACCCGATCGCTCGATCGAACGACGCACGCGGCGGGCGACCTCGGCCCGCTCGGCCTGTTCGGCGTCGTGCCGAGCCCGTCCGACGGCGAGTCGGAAGATCGCCGTCGTGCCGTCGGCATCGCGGTGGTCGAGGTGGTGTTCGACTCGGCGCGTCACGGCTCCCCACGGGGCACGGCGGATCTCGGCGATGATCGGTTGCCAGTCGGCGACCAGCCCCCTGTCGATCGCGGTGGCGAGCGCCTCGAACGGCCAGGTGGTGATGTCGTCGGAGGGCGACGCGTCGACGTTGCGGAACTGCAGCATCACACGGCTCCGCTGATCCGCAGAGCGAGCTCCTGGCAGACCTCGACGACCGAGGACCATTCGTGCCAGCGGGGGTCCAGGGCCCGGTAGCGCGGCAGCTCCCGGGTGACCTCGGAGTCACGTGGGTGGGGTTGGGCCAACGCCACGACGAGCGACGTGAGGACGGACCCCGTCTCGTCGGAGCGATCGGCGTAGTAGTCGTCGATGTGCACCAGGATCTCGACGGCCTGCTTGAGCCCCAGGTGTTCCGCGAGGGCGACGACGTCGAGGTAGTCGCGGACGACGTTGCGCTGGACGACGAGGTAGGCCTTGATCCTGAGCGCCTCGGCGGCGGTCGGAGCGACGACGACGGTGTCGTCGCCGAGGTCGATCTCACAGGGCTCGAGTTGACGGGTCCGACGCATCTGGCGGAGCCCCGCCTCGATCCCGCCGAGTCTGCCCATGATCGTGAACGGCGGCTTCGACGCCCGGACCGACGTCGCCCACCCCTCGGTTGCTTCCACGGCATCGAGCACCGTCGCGTAGCGGTCGATCAGATCCGTCAGGACGTGATCGTGGTCGAACGAGTCGCGGTGGCCGGCGTAGAGCGCTGCGGCGGAGTCGCCGACGAGCACGGCGTCGGGGACGATCTCCTGCAGGCGGGCTGCCGAGACGAGCACTGCTCGGAGCGTAGGAGAGGGGTCCGGCACACCATTATCATAATCGATAATTGTGCAGGGATGGTGGCCCCCTCGGTCCCCGATTCAGCGATATGGCTGGCAGGAAGGGAGGAGGTTCGACAGGACCAACTCGGAGTTCGGAGTATCCCGGACCGGCTCATGACTGCCGATCCGGGCTCAGGGGCCTCCAACGAACCCCAGGGTGGTTCAACCACCGCTGTGACCTGCGACTTGATCGCGCAGTGGGCCCATGATCCTGGCTGCCTGCCCCAGGATTGGGTTGGGCAGGAGCCGCTGAGTGATGGGAGCAACTCCCGCCCCTGCGCCCTGTCAGATGTTACGGTTGATTCAGATAGAGCAGATGATGCGGAGATGATGATGACTGACATCCTGACCCGAGACGCTGACAAGTTGCATCGAGCGCTGGCCAGGGGCGGCGACGAGGTTCGGCTCACCGTCTCGCGTGAGACTGCCGAGTGGATGTCACAACTCGTCGATGCCAAGGTCAGCGGCCGCGACGTGGTGCTCACCAACGATCGCGGTGAGGTCACTCCGACCCAGGCAGGTCAGATGCTCGGTATTTCGCGGCCTCAGGTCCGCAAGCTGATGGATGACGGCCGACTCGACTTCCGCAAGGTGGGCACACATCACCGGATCACTGTCGCCTCGATCCAGGCCTTCCTGGTGGCCGAGCGTGAGCGGCGTGCCCCCGCCCTGGCTGAGCTGGCACGGCTCCAGAACGATGCCGGGCTGGTGGAGTGACGGGCGAGGCCACGGAGGTCTTCGGTCCGATCAAGGTCGTCTTCGCCGATGCCAACGTGCTCTACTCCCGCGTGCTGCGGGACTACCTCGTCTACGCCGCTGACGAGGGTGTGATCGCGATCCGGTGGAGCCGAGCGATCCTCACCGAGGCAGTGGAGCACCTCCAGGCCAACAACGTTGCGTTCGACGACGAGCAGGCCGACCTCCTCATCCGGCTGCTCAACACCGCCTACCCTCACGCCGAGGTCAAGCCAACGGCGACGGCCCGACGCAAGGTCAACGAGCTCGACATGCCCGATGAGGACGATCGCCACGTCCTCGCGGCCGCCGTGAGTGCTCGAGCGGAGGTCCTGTGCACGAACAACGTCAAGGACTTCCCACCCGAGGCGATGGCATCAGTCGGGATCGAGTTGCTCACGGCCGACGCGTTGCTCTCTCGGCTCGTGACCATGCATCCGTCGAGGATGCGGGACGCGCACTTGACCACCGTGGCGAGCTTGATCGGGGCGACGGATGAATCGACCATCGCCGCGCTACGTCGGGCCAAGGCCGCACAGACGGCCGACCTGATGGAGGCGTTGTTGAAAATGTCCTGACCGCCCCACCACTTCTATCGATCGATGCCGAGCCAGCGGCGGTAGGCGGCGACGAGGCGTGCGACCCGGTGCTGGTCTGCGGTGATCTCGATGTCGAGGAGCGGGACGGTCCAAGTTCGGTCGTCGCGTTCGGCCGACGCGGTGAGGCAGCGGCGTTCGTCGCAGTCGAAACCGATCTCCGACGCGGTGACCTCGACTCCTCTCGGTGTGGGGCGCAGCGCGTGGTCGACGGGCACCATGACATCCGACCTCGTCGACGCGATCGATCGACTCGACGGCCTCAAGATGTTCGCCCTCGCGGTGATCATCGGTACCGCCGTCCGT
>Ga0116152_10000475_pt1 | contig 32365 bp, 24 predicted proteins | sample AD_UKC119_MetaG_FD_89894 | JGI IMG/M metagenome (GOLD analysis project Ga0116152, IMG submission 89894) | Active sludge microbial communities of municipal wastewater-treating anaerobic digesters from Hong Kong - AD_UKC119_MetaG | ecosystem: Engineered > Bioreactor > Anaerobic > Digestate... | reverse complement strand
GGGATCAACCAGAATCTCGTTGTCCCCGGCGCCCCGAAGAAGAACTACTATCGACTCCGCGCCGCAAAGACCGGCGCCGACGCCGAATGGCGGCCGACGCTGTACGCGGGAGACGTGATTATCCCGGAGAAATTCGGGACGGCGCCGCCGATCAACCCCAGGCGTCCTCTCAACCTTGCCATCACGGTGGGCGTGGCCTATCTGCTGATCTTCATCACAATTGGACTTTGGCTTTCCATCGAAAAGACGCTGAACGCGATCTTTACGAAAGCGGACTCCCGCGCCTACGTACTCGTCGTCGAAGATGACACCGAGCCGGCCACATTTCGGCAACTCGGGCAGAAACTCCCGGCGGCGCATCTCGATCAGCCATATTCGGCGCAGCTATCCGCCACCGGCGGCACAGAGCCCTTAACGTGGCGTCGATCGAAAGGGAGAATTCCGCCGGGCCTTTCAATCGACGAATCGAGCGGGCGAATTACCGGTACGCCGCAGGAGGATGGCGACTACCCCTTGTCAATCCGCGTCAGCGATGCGACGGGCGCGGCTGCGACGTACGAATACGTTATTCGAATCGTTGGCGAGCGATTGCCCGACCTGCGGATCACAACGGATCAGCTGCCGAATGCCCGTGTCGGTGTTGAATATTCCGCAACACTCGATGCAGAGGGCGGCGAGCCGCCTTACAAGTGGGTGTGTAACACGCGCAAGCTCCCATTTGGCCTGAAGCTTGAAGAGTCCAAGCCCGATCCCGAGACGGACGGAGCGAGCGATGAAGCGACCAAGGTTTGGAAGATCGTTGGTACGCCCCAGCCGCCGCCGCCAGACGCCGAAGGAAACTCTCATGCAATTGGGGGGCCCTACGCGCTAACGCTTCGAGTCGTCGACGACGCGTACCACGCGACTAACGACACGACACCTCTCCTGATACCGATTGCAGTCTCAATCGTCTGCATGCTCGGCCTCTGGATCATGCTGCGATTCTCGCTCTACGTCTTCGCGGCAGTAATCGTCATTGAACTCGTTCTGTATTTCGCAGGTGTAGCACCCATCAGCCTGGCGGCCGTCGCCCTTCAATCCGTTGTCTGCGCCATCGGGTTTGCGAATATCCGCCACATGCGCTAACGCATGGTCGTTCACCGGGAAACGTCATTCATGTCTGATCCGAAAAGGCCCGCAATCGAAGCCGATCAGCCGTTGGAGCATCCACCAGGATTCCGCGCACGCCGCGGGCAGAACTGGTTCATGCTCGGGCTCATGTACGCCTCGTACTACACCTGTCGCTACAACCTGAGCATCGCCGCGCCGAGCATCATCCGGCAGTTCGGTTTCGACAACGCTGACTTCGGATTGATCAACACGGCCCGTCACTGGGCCTACGCGGTCGGCCAGTTCATCAACGGCCTGTTCACTGACAAGCTCGGCGGCAAGCAGGCGATGGCCGTTGGCGCTGTACTGACCATCATTCTGAATGTCCTGTTTGGTGTCGCATCGCACGCCGGCGCCGGGAGCGTCCTGATACTGTTCTGCATCATCCGCGCCTCAGACGGCTACGCGCAGTCATTCGGCGCACCGGGCATGATCAAGATCAACACCGCCTGGTTCGCGCGCGCCGAGCGAGGTCGGTTCGCCGGCGTGTTCGGCCTGATGATTCAGCTCGGCAAGATCGCGATCAACACCCTCGGACTTATGCTGCTGACCGCCAATACCGTCGCCATCTTCTGGATCGGCCCGAAGATGACGATCGGCGGTTCATGGCAATGGCTGTTCTACATCCCGCCCGTGTTTGTCGGAATCGTCGCCGTTCTCATGTTCCTGATCGTGAAGAACAATCCGGAGGAAGTCGGCTACGAAATCAAGCACGACGAAAGAGAGGCCGAGAACGACGGGGATCATGAGGAGAAGATCCCGCTGTCCATCGTTCTCAGGACAATCCTGGGCAAGCCGATGGTGTGGATCACGGCCTGCGCATACTTCTGCACGGGTTTTGTCCGCTCGGCGCAGGACGACTGGTGGGTTCGCTACTTTGATCAGGAGTGGGGCCTTGACATCTCCACGTCGTCGCTCGTGATTATTACTGGCGCCCTGCTTCCAATCACCGGATTCGTCGGCTCAATCAGTTCGGGCTATATCTCGGATACCTTTTTTAAAGGTCGCCGGGCGCCCGTCGCAATGGCCCTCTACGGTCTGGAATCAGCGGTCATTCTTCTGGCGGCGCTGCTCCTCTCGAATCCGTCGATTGCAACCCCCGGACTTGCCGCCGTGCTCATGCTCGCCGTGTCACTGACCTGCAACTCGACGCACTCCATTCTGGGAACCGCGGCCGCCATGGACCTAGGCGGCCGTAAGATGGCCGGCTTCGCGGCGGGTGTCATCGATTCGTTTCAGTACATCGGCGCGGGAATCTCTGGCTGGGCGCTTGGCAAACTGCTCGACTATACAAACGCGATGACAGACCTGGGATGGGTTGCGTGGTATTACGCCATGCTCCCCTTCAGCCTGATGGGCATGATCCTCATGGGCGTCATCTGGTGGCGGACGCGCGGTAAGGACGTCGTCGGCGGCTAACGCCGATCGCGCTGCCCACGTTACACTGCCGGTATGTCGCGACCCGTTCCGATCCGCCTGTGCGAGATTCACTCTCTCGCCATTCCCATGCGCCGAAAAGTCGGCCACGCCGCCGCCCAGCGCGTCTGCTCAGAGCCGATCATCTTCAGCATCGAACTCGCCGACGGCTCGCTCGGATACGGAGAAACGCATCCGCGCGAATACGTCTCGGGCGAGTCGCCGTCGGATGTCATGGCGTCGATCCGCGACATCTTCCTGCCGCTCCTGATCAATACGCGCCCCGCCAACTTCGGCGAGGCCATAGAAGCCGCCGCCGCCCTGCCGACAATCGATGACAACGGCCGGCCGATCACCGCCGCACGCGCCGCCGTCGAGCTCGCCCTGCTCGACGCCTACAGTCGCGCTTTTCAGCGCAGCCTCGAAAGCGTCGCCGGCTACTTCGAGGAACGCGGCTTCGAATCGCCCGGCAGCCGACACACCTGTCGCTACACGATCGTGCTTCCCTCCGGATCGCCGGCGAAATCCGCGAAGCTGGCGCGGCTCGCCCGCTGGGCGCGCATCACGAACTTCAAAGTCAAAGTGGGTGACGAGGACGACGACGCCCGCCTCCGCGCCGTCTGCGACACACTGAAGCGCCCGCTGGCCCGCGGCGCCGCAACGCTCACGATCGACGCCAACATGGCCTGGGATATCGACGGGGCCAAACGGAAGCTTGTCGGATGGCGGGATCTGCCCATCCAGTGCGTCGAGCAGCCGATCCCCAAGCTCGCCGCCGAGCACTGGGGCCGCCTCGCCGACGAGTCGCCCTTTCCCCTCATGCCGGACGAATCCCTCATTACCATGATCGACGCCGAGGCGCTGCTGGAGGCCCACGGCGCAGGCTGGTTCAACATTCGTCTCAGCAAGAATGGGGGACTCATTCCCGCCCTCAGACTCGCCATTCTTGCGAATCGAAACCACATCCCCGTCCAGCTCGGCTGCATGGTCGGCGAAACCAGCATCCTGTCCGCCGCCGCGCGATGGTTCCTCCAGATGACCCCCGGCGTCAGGCGCGTCGAGGGGAGCTTCGGGCGACTCCTCCTGTCGGAGGATGTCGTCGCCCGACCGCTCCGTTTCGGACTGGCCGGTCGCTGGCGCCCCATGTCCGGCTTCGGTCTCGGAATCCACGTCGACCGCGAGCGCCTCCGCCGCCTGGGTGTAATCGAGCCCGAGATCGCCCGCTTCTGAATCTGTTAACAATCGCCCATAACCTGCCCGTCCGAAAAGGCCCGACGACACGTCAGCCGTCCGCCGAACAGCCGTTCGGCCAAATCGCGTTTCTTTCGGCGGCGATTGATTTTAGATCGCATCTCGCCATACCCTTTAAGTGGAAGGTCGAGGTTCTCGACCGGGCTGCGTGGCGAGATCATTCGGCGCCCCCGCGCAGCCTTTCGACTGCGGCGCCCATCGACGCCGCGCCAGGTTGCCCGTTCGCAGGATGCCCGGCAAAATGCGTCGGCAATTTCTGCGCCGGTCTCCGGCGCAATACAGAAGACTCGGAACAACTACGTAAGAGCCGAAACGAGGACGCGCAAAATGGCCGCGGATCCCGCAGCAGCGGAAACCAAAAAGACGGGAACGGCGGCTGGATCGCAAATCGGCCGACGCGCCGTCGACGCGCGTCTCGCCACCCCCGACGAAATCCAGGCCTGCATCCGAAAACAGGAAGAGCTCGCCGGCGAAGGCAAGGTCTACGACCTCGGCCGCATCATGGTGAAGACCGGCGTCATTACGGCGTCGCAGCTCAAGCGTCTCGTCAACCCGTCGCCCGAAGATTCACTCGCGCCCTCCGTGCAGCAGATCCCGGGCTTCAAGATCATGCAGAAGATCGGCGCCGGCGCCATGGCCAGCGTCTATAAGGCCCGCCAGCTCTCGCTCGATCGCATCGTCGCCATCAAGATCCTGCCCAAGCGCCTCAGCGAGGACGCCGAGTTCGTCGATCGCTTCTACAAGGAGGGGCAGGCGGCGGCGCGGATGAACCACAACAACATCGTGCAGGCCATCGACGTCGGCGAGTACGGCGGCTACCACTACTTCGTCATGGAATTCGTCGACGGCGACACAGTCTATGACCATCTCGTCAAGAACAAGACCTACGCGGAGGACGAGGCCCTCAACATCATCCTTCAGATCGCCCGGGCCCTGGAGCACGCGCACAAGCGCGGACTCATCCACCGGGACGTCAAGCCGAAGAACATCATGATCACGAAGGATGGCACGGCGAAACTGGCGGACATGGGTCTCGCCCGACAGGCCGACGACGTCGCCGCCGCCGAGGCGGAAAAGGGACGCGCCTTCGGCACGCCCTACTACATCTCCCCGGAGCAGATCCGGGGCGTGATGGACGTCGATTTCCGCGCCGACATCTACTCCCTGGGCGGCACGCTCTATCACATGCTGACCGGCCGCGTGCCCTTTGAGGGCCCCACACCGACGGCCATCATGCAGAAGCACCTTAAGCACCCGCTGGTGCCTCCGGACCATATCAACAAGTCGATCTCGACGGGCCTGGCCGAAGTCGTCGAGCGCATGCTCGCCAAGCATCGCGAACATCGATACGCCTCCACGACAGACCTGATCGTGGACCTTGAACGCGTCCGTGACGGCAAGCCGCCCCTTGAGGCCCGGACCAAGCTCCGCGACGGTCTGCTCGAAGACCTGGCCGACGGCGCTCAGGCCGACGACTTCAATGACGGCATGCATCCGGCCCAGATGCGACACCACCAGCCGGCGCAGGCCGCCGCCTACCCCGTGTGGCTCGCCGCCGTCGCCGGCGTCGAGTTCGTCGCGATCATCATGCTGATCCTCATCATCGCATTCGCCAAATAGACACGTGTATTTATTCGCCACGCGCAACATCTGCGCTTCGCGTTTCGCTACGAACAAATCCATAGCCATCGTCCGATCGCGCATCGCGACTGCAGAAAATTTTTGCGCCGGCGCCATTTTTTGACTTGGCAATGACGTCGTCCGTGATACTATTCCAACGCCGCAATTCAAGAGGGAGGCCTTTTTTACAGGCAAGGATGCCTGGCTCGAATTCACCTGACATATCAAGCTGTCCCCCAGCTACCCGGTTGGCCTTCGAACGGAGTTTGGAACGTTCGTGCGCTGATCGCACTTTCGTTCCGTGAGAACAACGGAGTGTTCCACGATGGCGAAACCGAGCAAGGAAGTTGCAGCGCTTTGGAAAGAGTACCTTGGCACCGGTCATCCGATCGCGCTGCGAAATCGCCTCGTCGAGCACTATCGCCCCATCGTTCACATGCTGGCCGCCCGCCTTGCACAGAAGCTGCCGGCCCAGGTCAGTTACGATGAGATCTGCTCCGCCGGCTACGACGGCCTGATGGAAGCCGTGCAGGCCTACGATCCTTCCCACAAAGCCAAGTTTGAAACCTTCTGCCAGCAGAGAATTCATGGCGCCGTCATGGACTGGCTGCGAACGCTCGACGGCCAGTCCCGCACCGTCCGCAGCTTTGAAAAGCAGCGCATGAAGCAGAAGGAACTGCTCGACTCGTCACTTGGCCGACCGCCAACAGACGACGAAATCGCCCGAAAGATGGACATGACGCGCGAACGATACTCGGAACTGTCTCGCCTTTCCCGCCTCGGACACGAAGTGCATCTTTCCGCCGTCCAGAGCGACGACGACGGCCAGCATCGCGGCTCGCCCGGCGGTTGGGACATCGCCGACACCGCCGCCGTCGATCCCTCCCAGCGCGTCAGTCGGCAGATGCTCACCGACTTCATCACGCGCGGTCTCAACCACGAAGAACGCCTCGTCCTTGTGCTCTACTACACGGAAGGTCTCACGATGGCCGAGATCGGTCTCGTCCTCGACCTGTCCGAGTCACGTGTGAGCCAGATCCACAAGGATGTGATTGGCAGACTCCGACGCCGCTTCAAGGAAGAGGCCGCCGAGATGGTCGCCTGATCGCCGCGGCCACCTGCACGATGCCAACGCCGACATCAATGAGACACGACGCCGACCTGTCGAGGTCTGCGATCATCGTTCTACGCCATTCCGCCCGTGCAGAAGCGCCCCAGTAGATGGGACAGGCGCCGACGTACGGCCGCATCGCGACAACACCACGTCTGTATCCCCGCCGATCTTCGAAACGCCCGCAACACGGCGCCGTCGCCTGACAGGGGAATGGCCCTCACCTCAGGATGGCGAGCGGCCGACACAGCGGCGCCCGGTTCGCCGACCCAAGCAATCCAAAGAAATAAACGACTACTGTATCTACATCTCCTCATTCACTAGAATCTGAGGCGACGGCACAGGTTGCCTACGGGTTTTACAACAAGGAGACGATGCGATGAGAATGACCATCATTGCGGGACTGATCGTCCTGGCGACGTCGATGCGCGCGCACGCGGGCCCCCTCAGCGCCATGGGAGATTCCTATTCGGCGACGATCGCCCACATGACCGAGCACTACACCTTTGAGCCGATCGCGCAGGCGACGACAGACCCTGTGTTCGGAACAACGTCGTCCGTGGGCGAGTTCTGGCTGCCCTTCGTGGAGATACTGATCGACACGAACGAATTTCCGGGCCCCGGACCTGACGAGACCACGCTCACATTCCGAATTACGGGCAATGACAAGTACATCAGCGGAATGAGCTACAACAACGAGAACGGCATCGGATTCACCTGGGATATCGGGGACTTCAATGCCGGGCTGAATCTCGTCGAATTCGGACAGCCGTTCAGCATCCATTCGGCGCAGATGGAGCTCTTCTCCGACGGCAATCCCGTCTTCTCAACCTCCATGCCGATCGACCCGATCGGTGCGGACCCGCGATCCCGCGCCGTCTTTTCCAACGGCGGCGCCGGACTCTCGATCCGCGGCAGCGTCTTCTGGCCGGACGATCTGCCCGCCAACATGGTCGAAAACAAGGTCAACGAAACGTTGTTTACGATCGTCGTCCCCGAGCCCGCCTGCGCCGCACTGCTGGCGATCGGCGGACTCGTCGTCGTACGACGACGACGCGGCGCGTGACGCCCCGGGGAGTGCTGGCCCTGATCGTCGCCCGCCCGCCCACGTTAGCGGATGATTGTTGAGCGACGTCGGGCTCGGCGTCGGCGCCGAACCGCAAGCATCAACAGGCAACACATCGAAACGGCGGGCATGACGGCCGGAGCGCACAACCCGCACGCGGCGTCGCCGGCGGGCGGCTCAGTGCAGGCGTCCCCAACGCCATCCGCATCCGAATCCGCCTGATCGGCGTTTGCCACGGCAACGCAGTTGTCAACGTCATCTGCAACGCCGTCGCCATCCGTGTCCTCCGGCGTATTCATCGGTGTCGGGGGCGGCGGTGGCGGTGGCGTGCAGGCGTCTCCCACACCGTCGCCGTTCGAATCGGCCTGATTGGGATTCGCGTCCATCGGACAGTTGTCGTCATCGTCCGCCACGCCGTCACCATCACCATCCGGGGCGACGAGCGTGCTGCTGGTCGCCGTGTTGTTGGCAAGGTTCATGTCGATTTCGGCGCCGAACACGCTGACGGTATTCGTGAGCACGCCATCGGCGCCAGGCGTCACGACCACACTCGCTGTCGCGTTGGCGCCGCTCGCGATCGTACCAAAGTCAAAGGTAATGGATCCCGGCGTTTGGCCAATGAGCCCCTGGCTCGACACAACGGACTCAACCGTAACGCCCGCCGGCAGCGTATCCGTCATGATCACGTCCGTCGCGTCATCCTCGCCGTTGTTGGTGACCGTGATCGAATAGGTCAGCGGTTCATTGGGAACCGTCGGATCCGGCGTATCCACCTTCGTCACGGACAGATCGGCGCAGTTCAGTCCCCAGACCTTGAAACTGTACTGATCGCACGGATCTCCCGAGCTGAGTTCATGAACCACAAAAATGGCGCGGCTCACGGCCGGCATCGTGAAGGAGAACTGCTTGGTGACGCTCGTCCCAGGATCGGCGAGATAATTGGCCTCGATGTCCGACGGATCAAAGGCGCCCAGATAGACCATCGCGAAATAGTTACCGACAGTACACTCGTCCGCGAATTCGATCGTCACGCACGCCGAAGTCGCCGAATTGTTGCGCAGCTCATAGGCGTCGTAGGCGCGTTCTCCCGTGGCGGCAAACAAGCCGGGCGACGTCTCCGGAACGCCGCACACGCCGGCGGGCGAGAATCGATTCAGTCGCCCGACGAGCAGGCCCTGTTCAAGAAGATGCTCCGAAACAGGCGTGCCGATCGGCCCGCCCTCGACGGACAGCGCGCACAAGTCAGATCGGCAGGCCGCAACGAGAATCGAATACGAACCCGTAGCCACGCTACCGATATCACGAACTCGGACGAAGTACGTCCCCGTGACGGGAACGTTGAAGCTGAATCCTTCACTGAGCGGAACACTGGAGTCAGAGTCCGCCTCAATAAGGGCCGTCACGCCGTTGACGTCGATCAACGCAACATCGACATCCGTGCTCGTCCCATCCCGCTCGGGATCGCCATCCACGGCGACGTAGAGAATGTCACCGGCGCGGGCCTCGACAGAATAGAAATCGATGTCGCCGGCGGGAGAGATATTCGCCTGCACGGCGTTGACCGGCGCCGACTGTATCAGCGGAATGGCTGTCGCGGCGGTATCGTTCGCGTTGTAGCGGAACTCGTCGTCGTCCAGGGCGTGGGTAATGACGACGAACAATCGATAGGGATCGATGACGTTGTCATTGTTGAACTCGTTGACAATCAGGAAGTAGGTTCCGCCCGTCGTCAGTTGCGCGTTGGCGATGCTCGACGCGAGACCAGTCTCCACGGAGCTGTCGCCACCGGTTCCCGTGCCGTCGTCGTCGTCGAACTCGATCGTCGTCACGCCGTCACTCTCCAGGAGTCGCAGTTGCGAATCCTGCGACGAGGCGCCCGGATTGGGAGTCCCGCCGGTATCCACCAGGACCCAGATCCGGGAATCCGCCGGCGCCTCGAACGTGTAGAAGTCATTGTCGCCGGCTGACGAGATCGCCGCGTCAACGATCGCGCACCCACTGATGTCGAACGTAATCCGTGTCGCCGATTCGATCGAATCGTTCCCTTCAATCTCTGATTGGATGTCCGGAGGCGACGCCTCAACCGCGATCCCGCCCCACAACAGGATGGCGCCGCAGAACAACGATCGACAGATTGAGCGCATGTAACTCGACCTTCGCATGGAATCAGACTCCAGTGATTTGGCTTAGGATCCAGTCTTCGATCGCCCGCACGGATGTGGAGGACCTCATCTATGTACGATCTCGTACATCGCTTTAGAGGCTTTGCGAGCGGTATCCCACAGCCTTATCTATATCCGGGAAGCGGATCGACTGTCAACGACGAAACGCGCGAGCGGGCAAACCGACATGGCGACAGGCGCCTGAGGGATATTATCTACCCTCCGGGCGACTCACTCCAGCGGGCGTGAACGCGAGGATCGCGGCGCTCTTTTCGGACGCGATGGGACTGCGTAGTTCTCTCAACGCGGCGCGACCTGCATGGCGCACGTCAGTCGCTCGCCACGTCGGTCCCCTCATGAAACGCGGCCAACCGTTCGGCCAGGCCAATCGTCTCAGGGTGCTCCGCGCCCAGCGTGTTGTTTCGAAGTTCGAGCGCCTCCTGAAGCAGCGGCTCGACCTCCCCATCCCGGCCCTGCCGATGTCGCAGTTCCGCCTTCGTCACAAGCAACCTGGCCAACTGCGGATGCTCGCCGGCCAGGCTTCGCTGCGCCCGCTCGGCGGAATCCAGAAGCGTCTCCGCTTCGACAAGCTGATTGAGCTGAACGAGCGCGGACGCCAGATTGGAGGCGCACGCGGCGCTCAATCGATGCGATTCGCCATAGTTGTCACGCAGGATTTTCAGGCACTCTCGAAACAGCGGCTCGGCCTCGGCGAACTTCCCCTGGTCGGCCAGCAACCCGCCGATGGCGTTCAGGTCATAGGAGACGGCGGGATGCGCGTCACCAAATACCGCGCGATCGATAACCAGCGATTCATTCAGCATCGCAATCGCATCGTCCACCTTTCCCTGCGCGCGATAGACCGCCGCAAGGTTGCTCAGGCTGATGGCCAGATCCGGATGCTCGGCGCCGAGGTTCTTCCGATCAATCTCCAGGGCTTCGCGCAGGAGCGGCTCGGCCTCATCGTGGCGCCCCATTTTGACGAGCAGTGTTCCGAGATTGCTGAGCCCCGTGGCAACGGCCGGATGCGCCGATCCCTCGACCGCGCGATCGATATCAAGGGCCTCCCGATACGCCTTCTCCGCCGCGTCGTAGCGGCCCATATCGTCATACAGCGTGGCGAGATTGCCGAGATCCGTGGCGACGATGCCGTCCTTGTCGCCATAGAGCGACCGATCAATCCGAAGCGCCTCGGCGCAATATCGCTCCGCGTCCGCCGCGCGCCCGAGCTCATGCTCAACAAGCCCCAGTGTCGTCAGAATGGCGGAGGTCTTTCCGCCCGCGACACCATCGTCAAGATGGCGGCGGAGTTCAAGCGCCCGCAACAGCCAATCGCGTGTCGCGTTGAAATCCCCGCGATCGTACGCAAGGGTTGCAAGAGATTTCATGCAGAAGGCGACTTCCTGCGAAGTCTCCCCCGCGTTCCCGCGATACAGCGCGAGCGACGCCTGCAACTGCGCCTCGGCCTCGTCGTATCGCCCCAGCGAACGATAGGATCGCCCCAGCGCATGATGGACCGCCGCGGCCACAAGCGGCCTGTTCGCGAGCTCAACGTCGACCCGATCGGCCGCCAGATCCAGCGCGTCGCGCACCTTCAGATCCGCGGGCGCCCCGCTCTCGGGATTCGCGGACTCAATCATGCCCTGAATGAACTGCGTGACCTGTTCCGCCGTGTCGGCCTCGCGCAGGGCGCGCTGTTCGGCCTCCACGGCGATGTTACGCTGATGGGTAAGCCGATTCGTCTGCACCAGCAGGGCGCCGCTGAACGCCGCCAGTGCGACGAACGCCGCCGAGATCCCCGCAACGGCCAGCCGATGCCTGCGAACGAATTTGGTGGCGCGATAGGCGAACGTCGTCGGCCTGGCCCGGACGGGCGCTCCCTGGAGATAACGCTGAATGTCGTCCGCGAATCGCTCGACCGACGCGTACCGTCGCCCCGGCTCCTTCCGCAGTGCGCAAAGAACAATCATGTCGACGTCGCCGGCGATAACGCGTTGCGCTTTCTGCGGAGTCAGTCCAAGTCGCGTAACAGAGTCAACGATCGCGCGACTCGGCGCCGTCGGCTCGACGTCGCATACCGCGCGCTCGAAGTCTCGATAAAGCCCGCCTTCCGTCGCGTGCGGCAGGCGCCCCGTCAACAGCTGGTAGATCACAACTCCCAGAGAAAAGATGTCGCTCGCCACAGTGACCGGATCACCGCGTAACTGCTCCGGACTGGCGTAGTCCGGCGTCATCGCGCGGCCGATCGTACGACCCTCGTCGGCGCGCGCTGTCACATCGACGGTTTCAAGGACTTTGGCGATGCCGAAGTCCAGCAGGATCGGCGATCCATCCTGTCGAACGAGGATATTGGCCGGCTTCAGATCACGATGGACGATCAGAGACGCGTGGGCATTCTGGACCGCGGCGCAGACACCGAGAAACAACTCCAGCCGCTGGCGAATCGACAGGCGCCGCTCGTTGCAGTACACGTCGATCGGCGCGCCATCGATATGCTCCATCACGAGATAAGGTTGTCCGTCGTCCGTCACACCCGCGTCGAACAGCCGCGCAATGTTCGGATGTTGGAGCCGCGCCAGCAGCTTCTTTTCCCGGGCAAACCGGCGGAGAACCAGATCGCGACTGGCGTCAGGCCGGATGAACTTGATGGCGACATCCCGATCGAACTCATCGTCCGAGCGCCGCGCCAGCCAGACGGCGCCCATGCCACCGGCGCCGATCTCTCGAACCAGTCGCCAGGGCCCCACAATCTCGTTGCAGGCGGGCTGTCGCGGCGCGCTTCGCGCGTCGACGTCGACCGTCAGGAAATTCTGCGCCGCGCTGTCATATCGCAGAAGGGATTCGACCTCTTCGCGGATGGCAAGATCGCTTCCGCACTCGGCCTCCAGAAACCCGGCGCGATCCCGATCCGGGAGCGCAAGCGCCGCGTCGAACAACACCTTCGCGCGGTTCCACTGGCGCGCGTCAAGTGGCACTGGCCTGACCTCCGATCTCGCGCAGCAGCCAGGCGCGGGCGATGCGCCAGTCACGCTCCACCGTCGATTGAGACACACGCAGCACGTCAGCCACCTGGTCGACACTGAGACCACCGAAGAACCGCAGTTCGACAATCCTTGCCTGGCGGCGATCGAGCGTCTGCAGATCATCCAGCGCGGCGTCAAGCGCGAGCAGATCCGTCGATCGGGATTCGAACGAGATCAGGAGCGGGTCCAGCGTTTCATGGCGCGCCCCGCCACCGCGCCTGGCGGCCTTGCGCGTGCGGGCGTGATCCACAAGCAGGCGTCGCATCGTCTCCGCGGCCGCCGCAAAAAAGTGCGCCCGGCTCTCCCACGACCGTTCGTTCTGACGGACCAGACGGATGAACGCCTCGTGCACCAGCGCCGTTGGCTGCAGCGTGTGGCTCCGTCGCTCGCCACGCATCGCCACCTCGGCCAGCGATCGCAATTCCTCATAGATCAACGGAATCACGCTGTCCCAGGCCTCAATATCGCCCGAAACCGCCCGTTCGAGCAGCCACGTGATGTCGTTGTTCTTCGCCTGCACGCCCTTCCACCAGGATTTCTGATTTTCTTTGAAGGTCGCGGCGGGATTTCTTCGCCACGTTCTTCGAGGAGAAATGCCGCGTCGCCGATTCGGCGACTGCGATGAAGACCCTGTCAGGGTAGCTGCGCGAGACCGCAAAATCAACGATGTTCATCGCCGAAGTCACTTCGAACGACTGGATGACGTCGACGGACCGCTCGCGCTGCGCCCCGCCCCAACCCAGTCAGACCTCGCGGGATTTCTGTCACAATCGACCATGGAGAGGAACGCATGTTTTCACGTTTGACCCATCGCTTCATCGTTGCGCTCATTGCCACGCTCAGCGCAGGGGCCACGGCCCACGCCGTCCTCGTTCCGGCCGCTGGCCCCGGAACCGGCGTCGGGCGCATCGAACATTCCGTCTTCGCGCTGGGCGCCGGTGGCCCCGGCGCCGTCTTCGACGGTTTCTTCAACCCCGCCATCGCCGACGGCGGCGACCTGCTCGCGCCGGGGTTCAACTATCCGACACTCGTTGGCGCCCCTACATTTGAAAACGACACGGGGGCGCTGGGTCTGATCGCCAATGTACCCGTCGGACTCGCAACGGCCCCCAACGCGGCGGCCGGCTTCGGCGGCGCCACGACGCAGATGGTCGGCCTTGCCGGGAATGGTCGCGCCGGACTCGCCGCGACAAACTTCACGCTCTACGACAACAATGCCAACGGATTCTCCTCGATCAACGTCTTCGGCGGATCTGTCGACTACGTGAACGTCGGCGCTCCGATCGTCGGCGGTCGTTTCGGGCACTTTCTCTCCGCCACCGCCGTGGCGCCCCTGGGCGGATACATCGCGGCGGGTGTGAAGTCGATTATTGAAATCGACTTCGCCGGCGGGACCGGCCTCGGCTTCGGCGCCGACGCCTTCTGGGAACCCCTGCCGATCCTCGTCGCGTTTGACGGCGTCGGCGTAGGCCGCGCCGACATGATCCAGGCGGACGTCGGCCTGTCGAGCTTCGTCGCCGTTGGGCAGACGCTGAGCTTCACGGCGGCCGCCGCGAGCGTCCCACTCAACATCCCCATCGGCGCGTCGATTCGGATGCGCAGCACCGTCACGCTGATCGCCGACCCGGAGGCGACCATCGAGATCGCGGACCTGCCGATGGACTACGGCAACGCCTTTGACTTCGGTGCAGGCGGCGCGTCGAACGGCGCCCAGTTTGTCCCTGAGCCGGCCTCACTCAGTTTCGTGCTGATCGGCGGATGCGCCATGTGTCTGCGACGCCGGCGCTGAGTCGTCGCGCCAACGAACACTCTTGGAAAAAACACGGACGGCGATTGTTCACGCGAACGATCGCCGTTTCACTTGCGCCACAATCCCAGCACACTTGGCGGAAAAAACGTTCGCATTGCTTACAGATGAGCCCACGCGCGACTGTCAGACAACATCATCGCTTACCGGGTCGATGACCACCGCATCGTCTGCGTGGCAGGCGCCGCAGGCCGCGAATGCGCATCGCGTCAGTCCGTGACCAGTTCGCCCGTCTCAACGACCTCGAAATCGCGTCCCCTGACCCTGCGAAGTGTCGCGAGTTCCTCGTCGTTCCAGCGTGAATCGGGCGCGCCGGACACGTACCAGTTCGAACCGTTGTCCGCGACGATCATGCCGTAGCGCTTGAGACCGCGGAGAATCACCTGCACGCTCTCCGGAAAGCCCGATTCGTCGAAGTCGGCCTTCAGGCGGACGCGCAATCCCATCGGGGCTCTGTTCGGATCGGTCGAAGAACTCGCAAAGTGTCGCGCCGGCGAGATGTACGCCCGCTGGGACTGGGCGACGGTAAAACGCAACGCGTGGTTCAGCTCGCCCTGCTCGACGATTTCGTCGTATCGCGCCAGTCCGGGAAAGATCGGCAGCCCCGCCGCGTCCGCCGACGTCCAGCCCGCGGGCCGCAACGCGTTCGACGTCAGATCGAAGATCGCGCCGGACCCGGCCGTCCATCCCGACAGCGTCAGCCGCGCGTCGAACAGTTCATAGAGCAGTCGATTGTCGACATCGATGACAAGCACGTGGCGATCACCGTCGGCGTCGGCCCCGCCTTCGACCGGCGCATCGGGCGGGATCGGGTAGGGCCCGGGATCGCTTTCGTCGTCGTAATCAAATGTCACGCCGACCTTCGCCTGATCGCCGCCCACAAGGACGTACGGAATTCCGATCGGCGCGCCTTCCCACTCCGTTCCGAAATCCGGATGCAGGCCCGTGTCGAGCCCCATCGACGCAAGGTAGTTTGTCGAGTTCGGATGGACAGGCAGCGAGCTGATGTCCTGGTTCCACGAATTGTCCGCGGGAAAGATCTGCAGTTCGCCGGCCGACGTCGATACAGTGGTGGGCGCCCCTCCCGTCGTTCCGCTCGCGCCGGCAATGTCCGGGATCGATCGCGTTCCCGTACAGGCGAACATCATGGCGCCATAAAACGCCACCGTGAGACCGAATGTGGTTTGGGCGGAATGCCGGGAATGCGTGCGATGTAATCGAACCATGACAGATCCGCCCTCTTTGGACTGGCGTCTGTGACTACGCTTCGTAACGCTTGGCGAGGTTGCGGCGCCGGGACCCTGTCGCCGGCAATCCGCATGATAAAGGTATCCAATACGGACTCGGCGTTGTCAAATACGCCTCTGACGACCCCCCATTCCCGTGCACGGCGGGCTATGGCAGACGCTGGACGAATGCTCCGATATCCCAGCCGTCCGTCACGCCGTTCAGGTCAACGTCCGCCAGACCGCACGCTGTCGAGCCAAGGAGCGCCGATACCATCGCCGGAACGTCGTCCAGATTCACGAGGCCATCGCCTGTCAGATCGCCGGGCGTATCGCACGAGTCCGGCACGCCGTTGGAATTGCAGTCACTCTCCGCGTCGTACAGCATCGTCAGCCCGGACATGTTCGGCGGATCTGTCATCGCGATGGCGACGCCGGCGCCGGTACCGGGATCAATCGCGACCAGCTGATCGGTATCCAGATCCGTCCCGAAGAGCCCGCCCGTTGTCGGATCGAACGCAAGCCCCCAGATGGAGTCGAAGCCAACGGGACCGACGACTGATTCGGTCCCCGTGTCGGGATCGATCTGCAGCAACACGTCGTCTGTTGTATCCACACCCCAGAGCGTCCCCTGATACGGGTCGAACGCCAGCGCTCGAACACTCCCGTGCGTCAGTGTCGCGAGGATCTCCCCTTCGCCGGTATCCGGACTGACGGCGACGAGCAACCGACTCGTTGCGCTGAATCCGAAGATTCTGCGCGTGTGCGGATCGAACGCCAGATCGCTGAGCGTGGCGAACTGCGGCGCATATCCAATGACAGAGGTGGCGCCGCTCTGCGCGTCACTTCGGATCAGCAGTCGCGTTGACGTGTCGAATCCGTAGAGATCACCCGTCGCCGGATCGTAGGCAAGCCCATTGACAAACCTGAAGGCCATCGCCCCGACGGTCGTCGCCGCGCCGGTCTCAGGATCAATCGTGATCAGATCCCCGGAAAGACCCGTCACACCATAGAACACACCCGTCGACGTATCGACGGTCAGCGACGAATTGAACGGGATGCCCATGTCGCCCACGATCTCCGTCGCGCCCGTCGCCTTGTCAATCCGCAGGAACTCTCGCTCGAAGACCGCGTGAGTCCCGTACAGCGTCTCGCCTGTCGGATCAAACGCAATCGACTGAACAGGATTCAGGCCCGTCGGTCCGATGACGGTCACAGCGGCCGTCGTCGTATCGATTGTGGCGAGAATTCCCGTGTTGATCGCCGCATAGAGAACGTGCGTCAGCGGATCGAAGGCCATACCGCCAACATGCGCATTCGTCGCCCCGACAAGCGTTGCGGTTCCGGCCTGAAGATCAATGCGGAAGAGCTTCTGCTGCGTGTTGTCCGCCGCGTAGAGAAAGCCCGTCGTCACATCGTAAGCCAGGCCGACGACGGCTGTCAGGCCGACGGTGCCGATCGCCACGCCCATTCCGGTCGTCCGATCGATGGAAATGAGCATCCCGCTGTTCCTGTCGATTCCGACGAGCATGTCCTCATTGGGAAGATAGGCCAGACCTTCGATCCAGGCGCCCTGGAGCCCGTCGTTTGTGATTCGCGTCGATTGGCCGGTCAGGCGATCGATTCGCAGAAGGTCATGGCTGTTCGCCCCGACAAGCGTCGCCTGGTTCGCGACCTGGCAGCCATCGGGAACGCCATCCATGTTGCAGTCGGCGCACGCGAGGTCGCCACTTGCGCAGTTTGCGATCTCGTCCGCATCAGAGATACCATCGTTGTTGCAGTCCTGGGCGCACAACCCCGATGGCGCCAACAGCGTCAGGACGACAAGACATACCGGCGCCCGCAGGATGCGTCGCGATGGACAAGTAATCAAGATCCGGCCCCTTTCATCAGTGGTCGCAGCGACTCAGTGTCGCTCGGCTGCAATTATAGCCAATACGACGGCGTTACGCGGCGTCTTTGTCGAATATGCGAGCCGCAACAGCGAGCGACCGAACGCCGCCACACGCCTCGATCCCGCCGATCTCCCGGGGCGCCGGCCCCCGGCAATGGATTCGCACCGCCGGAATCGATACGATTCATGGGGCGATCGCACGCCTCGGCTTCCTGGTGGATTGGAGAATCATGCCTGCCACACTTGCCCTGATATTGGCCACATTCTGCACGGGACTCTCTGCGCAGCCCGATCGAATCGACGGCGCCGGCGGACCATCCAATGTCATCGCACACGCGCCGCCAGCCTCCGTTGAGTTGCGGCCCGATGACTCGCTGCACGTGTGGGTCTTTTTCACGGACAAGGGAGTCACCGACGCGGCGGACCTCGAGCGTCGCATCAATGCCAGAGCGGCGGAACTGCCGCAGCGAACGCTCCGCCGGCGGGCGCTTCGCGGCCTGAACGCGCGACTGGTTGACGATCGCGATCTCGCCGTCTCGCGCCGGTACATCGACGGCGTGACCGCGACCGGCGCCACGCTCCGTCGCGAAAGCCGCTGGCTCAACGCCATCAGCGTCGAAACGACAGGTGAGAATCTCAGGTCGATCGCACAGTTACCCGGCGTCCGCAGTATTCAACCCGTCGCCCGCGCGCTGCCGCGCGACACGATGATTGAGACCGTCGGGCCGATCGCGGGCGCGGCGCCGAGAGGTGGCGACGCCGCCTGGTACGCGGCGTCCTACGACCAGCTGGAACAGATCGGCGCCGTCGCCGCACACAACGCCGGATACACAGGCGCGGGCGTCATCGTCGGTATCCTCGACACCGGCTTCAATCGCACCCACGACGCCTTCAACCAGACGACCAACGGAGCCCATCCCGTCCAGGTGATCGCCGAGCACGACTTCGTCGCCGATGATGGCGACACGACGCAACAACCATCCGATCCCGCAAATCAATCGTCACATGGCACCTATATCCTCGGCACGATGGCGGCCTACTTCCCGATGACCTGCGTCGGCGGCGCCTTCGACGCCTCCTTCGTTCTCGCCAAGACCGAGGACACGAGCCAGGAAGTCCCGGCCGAAGAGGATGACTACGTCGCCGCGCTCGAGTGGATCGAGTCCCTCGGCGCCGACATGGCGACAAGTTCGCTCAGCTACACGGACTGGTACACGTCGGCGGATTACGACGGCGCGACCGCAGTCACGACAGTCGGCGTCAACGTCGCCATCTCGCATGGTCTCGTCTGCTGCACGGCCGCCGGCAATTCGGGCCACGACGCCGACCCGCTGACGGCGCGCATCGGCGCCCCGGCCGACGCCCCGCTCGTCATCACCTGTGGCGCTGTGAACGCCGCAGGGGAGATCACGAACTTCTCGTCCGACGGTCCCAGCGCCGATAGTCGCGTCAAACCGGAAGCCCTGGCGAGGGGATTCGAGACGCAGACAACGAGCTTCAGCACAGACACGACCATTGTCGGCGTGAACGGCACGTCCCTGTCAACGCCGCTCGTCGCGTCCGGTGTCGCATTGATTCTTCAGGCGCATCCCGACTGGAACGCGGACAGGATCCGTCGGGCCCTGTTCCACACGGCGAACATCTTCGAGGCGACATCCACCTACGACCCTCTGTTTGTGCAGGGCTACGGAATCATCAACGTGCTCGCCGCGATTCAATTCGTCCACAGCGACATCAACGCCGACGGCGTCGCCGACGGTCGCGACATCCAGCCGTTCGCCGACGCGCTCCTGTCGCAGAATCCCGACCCCGACGAAACAAGACGCGCCGACGTGAACGCCAGCGGCGCCGTCGATCTGACAGACCTCGCCATCTTCGTCAGCGACCTGCTCCAATCCTGAGTCACAATGACCGAACTGCGCCCGCAAGGAAGCAGGCCAGCGTAGCGGAAACAACCTCATCACAGCGGATTCACATGGCCATCGACTTGCGTTTTCGTGCGTTCGACCGACGACAGGCGGCGCGCCTCCCTGGCGCAGGTCGAAGCGAATCGCCCGAAATGTCGAAACCACGCGACCGACTTCCTCACGGTCGCGGCTCGGAACGTTGACTCGCCATCACCGCCAATGGCGATCGGGCGCACACATGGAAACGCCGGACCTACGCCGACTCGCTCGGAACCTCCGCCTCCACAAGCAACTTCAGCATCGCCAGCGACTCCTGCCATCCGAGGTAGCACATCTCCGCCGGAATGACCGCCGGCACGCCCTCCTGCGTGATCTCCAGATCCGTCCCGCAGAGGACGTCACGCAAGCTGATTGTCACCTGCATCTCACCCGACAGATTCGGATCGTCGAACTTGTCCGTGTAGCGGATTTTCGAATGCGGCGTGAGCTCGACGTAGGTTCCGCCAAAGGAGTGGCTCTCGCCCGTGCTGAAGTTCGTGAATGACATCCGATGACTCCCGCCAACGCGGGCGTCCATGCTGTGGACGTTCCCCGTGAAGCCATGGGGCGGAATCCACTTCACCATCGCGTCTGGATCGAGGAACGCGCGATAGACGCGCTCGGCCGGCGCACGAAGGACACAATGCAGGCGAATCGTATGCGTTTCAGGCATGGCGAGGTACTCCGTTGGTCTGGAACAGGCAATCGCCACGATGGCGTTGGCGACCTGACCGGGAGAGTATCCTGAGTAAGAACGATTCCGCAAGCCATCGCCTGGCCGCGCGAAGACGCGCCCCCGGGTCACGCTCAGGGAGGCGCTGAACCGGATCAGAGTTGTCTCGACACCACTTCTGTCGAAGCGCCGACGTTGACGATCGTTCGCGAAAGGCAGTGAACAACACGAAGCGACAACCCTCGTGCAACGATCATTGATAAAGACCCCGAACCCATGCGACGAAGTCACCCGCCTGGCCCGGCGGATTCGCCCGCTCTGTCTGGTCCGCAATCTCGTGGTGGTACTCCAGCTCGTGAATCACGATCGGTATCGACTTACCCAGGCCAGCCTGCACCGCGCCGGACGCGTGCAGCCGGTTCACCGCCTCGCAGACACAGCCGACAAACGTGGCCGTGATCCTGGCGCCGATCGCCATGCATCGATCGAAGTCCGCCTCTTCCTCTTCGTTGGAATACCACAGTCCCGACGCCCTGATCCACGACTCGACGACCTGTGCGCTGTCCCCCATTCCGAATTCCGCCAGCGTGTTCTGCAGCCAGAACGCGAAGTTCCAGCGCGCCTCGGCGGCGTCCGACGCGCGCGAAACCGAACGCCGGAATTGCGATTCTGTGTTGTATCCGATCGTCAGCGTCGGTCGGCGCGGATCGTCTTCGTCGTCACTGATCCAGAATGAAATCGCATAAATGTCATCTCGCGCGTTGATTGGAACGGACTGAAGCGCCGTCGCGGCCACTTGCACAATTTCCGATGTCAGCTCGACGCCCATAGTCCGAAGCTCCCGTTCCGTCGGCGCCGAACGTGGTCTCGCGGAGCGGCGCCCCGCGAGACAGCGTCAGCCGCCTGTCAGCAACGCAATCATCCCGGCCGCGTCGAGACCATCCGTACGCCCGTCGCCGTTGATGTCCGCGGCGCAGCTTCCGGGGCCTCGCGGCGAAAGCAGTTTCGCGACGAATCCCGGCAGGTCATCAATCGTGACCACGCCGTCTCCGTTGACGTCGCCGATCGCGGAGCCCATGTCCGTGAACTCGTCCGCGCCGATGTCGACGCGACATCCCTGCACTCGATCGTCGCCGTCCAGGTCCTTCTCGTCGACCCCGGGGACGTACGCCGGATCGCCGCCGTCGATGCATGGGCTGTCGGACGCCAGGTGGTAGTCACCCGGAACGAATACGTCGTCCGAGCGATCTTCCGGCGTTCCCATGTCGTCCCAGCCTCCCGGGTCAGCAAATCCTGGTTCGCCATGAATAATCGTGTCGGAGAAGATCGGCGTGACCTGAACGAGCCTGGTAACCGGTCCATCGACGAGGCTGTTCCTGACGCCAAACGCCAGGACCGCGTTGTCGTAGGCTTCGTCGGCGATGCAGCGATTCCCCCAGATGATCGAATTCGAAAGCTGTCGCGCGTACAGCGTCGAATTCGGCTGAAGATTTCGATTCCCGACGATCGTGCAGCCAGATGCTCCCGCAAGCGTGCAGAAGATGGCGCCGTTGTTCGTGTGGGCCGTGTTGCCCGCGATGAGGCAGTTCACAACGGATCCATCGGACATCATGATGGCGCCGCCGCTGAACATCGCCGTATTGCCCAGAAACTGCGAATTTCGAATTGTCGTCACACCATTGGCGTTGATGGCGCCGCCTGAATAAGCCGTCGAATTGCCTTCAAATCGACATCGCTCAAACGTGCCGCCGTGAACCTTCACCGCGCCGCCTCCGCCGGACGTCTGGTTCACGTTGCCGATGAATTCCGAGTCTCGAACGATGAATGATCGATGAGACATCTCCAGCGCCGAACCGGACGACGGCGCGATGTCGAGAAACGCGCATCGATCGATGGTCAGGTCGCCGGCGAGCGAACCGCTCACGGCCCGCCCGGACAGGTTTGAAAACACACAGTCCGAGATGCCGCCCTGCGATTCAACAAGCTGGACGCAATCCGCACCGGTCTGTTCGCTGAATTCGCAGTCATGAAGCTCAATGATCGCGTTGCTGCTGCGGATCATCGCGCCGGCCGTCGTCGAGTTCATCGAAAAGCTGGACCGCGCAATCGTCGCTCGTTCAAGGAACTCGATGCTCTTGACGCCGCCGCTGTTGCCATTGAACTCAGACTCGTCGATATTCAGGCGATCGCACCGGATGCAGTCGCCCGTGTTCGACATGAACAGGCAGTCAAACACATCGATCGACTCAGCCATGACAATCGTACGTTGGTTGCTTCGGAACTCGCATCCCTCGAGCCGACCGTAGTACTGCAGTACGGGGTTCGGCGCGAAAGGGTCGTAGAAGCGCATGACCAGGCTCGCATGGCCGAGGAACGTACAGTTCCTGATCAGCGCCGAGCCGGCGCCCAGACTTGAAATCGCCGCGCCCAGACCGGGGGACGAAGACGTGTCTGTTGAGTTGTTCTCGAATCGGAAGTCGTCGACAAGCAGCGAGTCCCCCAGATTGGCGCGCACCGCGTGATAGTTGTTGCGAAACGCCCCCCGTCGAATCGTCACGGCGCCACCCGTCGTATCAACGCCCCCGCCAGCGAAAGCGCTTCCATTGCCGTCACGTACCGTGAGCCCGTCAACCGTGAATTGAAGCGCCTCGCCCCCGCCGCCTGTCACGCCGGCGTCGTCGAATCGGATGATCGGCGTCGTTCCGAAATTCGCGCTCAGAATCGTGCTGTCAACAGTCGCCTGATCCTCGGGATTCGAGCTGCGCAACGTGACACTCTTGCCGACAATCGCGACGTGTTCCGTCCAGCGACCCTGCGGATCGCACGTATTCGGCATGATGACAACTTCATCGCCATCGACCGCGGCGTCGATCGCCGCCTGAATCGACGTGAACGCGCCATCGGCGCCCGTGCAATCCACGACCAGCGTGTTGCCGCCCCCGCCCCTCGGCGCTCCGACGGCGATCGGCGCCGAAAGAACAGACGCCGTCATGAAAGCAGTCTTCGTTTGTGCCGCCGCGCGCGCCACGCAGGTGAACGCCGCGAAAAGTGCAAATGCGCTGATTCCCCGACCAACCCAATGACGATCCATATTCCGATCTCCAGAAGTGACCCAGACCCAATGCTGATCATATGGACCGAAAATGCGGCGGATCAATTTCGCATGCGGGAATTCTCCTGATGTTACAAATGGCCTCACGCCGCGCGGAAAGCGCGGATCGCTCAGCGGTCGAAGCGTATCCTGTGGTTGACGAATTTCGTGCTGAATTCGCCACGAGGTATCGCGGAATTCACCATGTGTCGTCGCCACACGTGACAAACGCATGGCCGTTGCTACGCATCGAAACTATCGAACAATGAGATGACCGCTTCGAACATGAGAATCGCCGGAAGGCGCCCGCGTCTCCCGCCTGAATCCTCGCTCGCCCTGCCAACGTCACGGCGCCAGCAGTCTCGCCACGAACCCCTGAATATCCTCGCCATCCAGCGCGCCGTCAGAATTCGTATCAAACATACAAACGACGGATGGATCTGTGCTCCCCGAAAGAACGGCGGCGACGAACGCGGACGTGTCTGAATTCTGTGTGTTGCACGCCTCGGCGAGCAGCAGTGCGGCGTCGATCTGACGCTCGAATTCCCATTCAAACGGCGACCCGTCGGCGAGTGTCCCGCTCAGCGTCCCCGTGATCGGCGCCACCGGCCCCGTTGCGACCGGCGTTCCATCAATCTCAAAATCACTTCCGTAGATCGTCGTCACGATATCCGAATTGCCGAGCGAGAGACCATCGCCCGAATTGTTGGCAAAATCGCCGCCATGAATATCAATCCGTGACTCGCCGGCGTTTGGTCGCGTCCCGACCGTCTGAAGCGCGTAGCCGAATCCACCGAAGGAACCGCCGTTGATCGTCAGCTGAAGATCACCCGGCGACGCGTCGCCGACAATGTGGATCGCGCCGTCGGATTCAAGAACCGGCGCCACCGGCGGAATCGTGACGCCGATGGAGGAGCCGGAAAGAAACGCGCCGTCGTTAATGGTCACGTTCGACGGACCGGCGATTCGCAGCGCCGCGCCGCCAATCCCGGTCGCCGGCGCCGGTAGAAATATCACGAACGTCGCCCCGACGCCGCCGCGAAACGTCCCGCCATCGATCGTGAGGGACGACGATCCCATGACATCAATCGCCGCGCCACCGTGGCCCGTCGGGCTCGCCGTGTTGATGATCGACGCGTTGCCGGTCCCCGTTCCGCCCGTGAACGCGCCCGACGTGACGACGACCGGCCCGCATTCCTCGAGCGCCAGCGCCGCGCCACCTTGCGCGATGTTCTCAACCTGTGCGCGATCCGCGTCCGCATCGCCTCCCAGAACCTCGACCCCGGACAGGATCGCCGACGCGCCCGCCGCCAGGAACAGACCGGCGCCACCAATCGCCGTCACGCTGTTCGACACACTGATCGCACCGCCCGTGGCGCTTGCCGCCATGCCGAATCCGCCCGTCAGAACGCCACTCACGCCTTCGTAGGTTCCTTCGGTCCGGATCCCCGGGCCGCCTTCGGCAAAGATCGCGGACAAACTCTGCGCGCTGCCCGCCGTATTGCCCAACCCACCCGTCACTTGACCGCCCTGTTGCAGTACGCTCGTCCCGGCCTGACCATCGACGCCGATTCCGCCGATCGTGGACTGATGATGCGTGTCCGTGGCGCCTGTTACCTCCGCGTCCGCCTGGATGACAAGGGAGGAGGCGGACTCAAGGGAAATATGCTGCCCATCGGTAAACGCCGGATCGCCGGGAACCGTATGCGTCCCCCCATCGTCGAACACCACCTGGGCGATTGCGGCGTGATTCGTCGCGAACAATACGGCCATGAGACCGACCAAAAGCAGGGTGTAACGCTTCAAGACTTCGCCTCCTGAATCTGACAGGCATACTCAGCTCGCGCCGCAGATGGCGGACCATCGCGATCAATCACGTCACAGGGACGTACCCCCCAGGATCGTGAATCTCCCCCGGAAGCGCACGAAATCTCTGAAACGCGATGAACGTGAGCGTCCAAACTGAAACCTGAATGTGGATTTCGGCGGAGGCGAGAGACGAGAGCAGACGGCGCGCCGCCGGCCCTCTAGATCCCGTACACGTAGAAAATGGCCGTGAACACGACGTCGGCCGAGATCAGCGCCACAATCGACTTGACCACGGTATTTGTCGTTGCGAGGCCGACACCCTCGGCGCCACCGCGCGCGTTGAGGCCTTCATACGCGGCGATGATCAGGATCATCAGGCCGAAGACGCCGGCCTTGACGATGCCGCTGACGAAGTCCGAAGGGAAAACCGCCGCCTGCGTGTAGTTCAGGTACGTGTCCGTCGGCACATTCAGGACGAATCGTGATGTGATCAGCCCGCCCAGGACGCCGACCGCGTCCGCGACGACTGTCAGCAGCGCGAGCATGATGATCGTCGCGACGAGTCTCGGCACGACGAGGAACCGAATCGGATTCAGCGCGATCGCCCGCAGCGCCTTGATTTCCTCGCCTTCGACCATCGTCCCGAGTTCCGCCGCAATGCTCGCCCCGGCAAACCCGGAGAACACGACGCCCGTCAACAGCGCGCCCAGTTCCCGGAACATCGCGATCGACACGATGTCCGCCACGCGTTCCAGCTGACCGTAGCTGCGGAGAACCGGCGCCATCTGAAGCGCCAGGATCACGCCGATGAATGTCTGCACGAGGACGACGATCGGGATACTGCGGATACCGACGCGCACCATCTGTGCGCTGAAGTGATGTCGCGCCACGCGGGCGTCACGCTGATAGACGCCGCGGACCATCCACGTGATCGCGTCGTACAGCAGATAGACGGCGCCGCCGAAGAAACGAACAAGATCGCCCGCCTTTTCGATGCGCCCCAGCGTGAACCGACCGACGCGTCGCACGCCGCGTTCGACGACGCCGGCTTTTTCGACTGAATTCGAGGCCATTGGCAGCAATCAGACCGGGCGACAGACGATCCGGCGCGCCTAGTAGGCGTTCGCCTCTTCTTCCGTCGCGCAGATGTTGAAGAGGCGATCGAGCTTCGAAATCTCGAAGACGCTTCTCACACGCTCGTTCAGACCAAACAGGACCATCTTGCCCTTGTAGGCGTTGACCCGTCGAAACACCTCGACAAACGTGCCGAGGCCCGACGAATCAATGTACGGCACATCCTGCAGATCGAGGATGTAGCGCCCGGGGCGTTCGTTCGCCACCTGGACCAGCGCCGCGTGCAGCGCCGGCGCGTGATGCAGATCGACGTCACCTGTCAGCGAAATGATGGTTCCGCCGTCCACGCGACGGACCTCTTTGACGATGTTCTCGGTTCCCTCGGCCATCCTTCTCCGAGCCGACGCCGCCGGGTTTGGCGGCGCGTCGCTTTCGATTGATTGAATTCCACGTAACTCGAACGGATCGCGGCGACGACAATCGCCACAGGATCATCCGTTCGATTCTTCGGAACTGGCGTATTTGACCATTCGAAGCATCATACCGCCTTCCGCCGGGCAACTGTACTCCGCTTCGTCCATCATCGCACGAATGATGTGAACCCCCAGGCCGCCGGGACGCACGTCATCCAGGTCACGCCCGCAGATCGACTCCGGATCGACCTGTTTGCCCTGATCGCGCACGACGACCGAGATTCCCTTGCGCCCGTCCGGCGCTGTCACGGGCGACAGCGTAATCGTGACCGGCTGGTCGTGACGCCCCTCGTAGCCGTGCTTGATGACGTTCGCCAGGGCCTCGTCAATTGACAGGACCAGCCCGTGCGCATCCTTTCGGGACAACCCCTCCTGGATCGCCATCTGATCCACGGCCCCCCGCACAATGGGAAGGCTCTTTGGGCTGCTTACAATGTTCAAGATCACCGGGTAATCAGCCTGCATGCCGGTCATTCAACCCCTTTGACGCCCACGCGCCTATGGCGAGGCCACCGCCTGGTCGGCGACGCCTCCGTCGCCTCCGACACTCGCAGGCTCGCCCGCGGCGTATCGTTCGCGAACATACGTCCGCCATCGGTCAACGGCCTGCGCCCGCGCCGAAGGCAAGGCGGCGTAATCATAGCCGAAACGCTTTCCTGTGATCCGCTCAAGCGCAAGAAAGGCGTAGAGTCGGACCCCGGAATCCTCGTCCTCCAGACGATCCACGAGCAACGCGACCGCCAGCGGGTCTCGAAGCTCTCCCGCCTTATATATCGCCCGAATCCGATCTGTAGGTCGCTCCGCCTGAATCCCCGCCCGATAGGAATCCCCCGCGGAGATGCACGCGACGTCCGATATCGCGACGACGCCGACCAGACCCACAAGCGCAAGGCCTCGATCGCGCCACCATCGGACGCCATGGCCATGGCTCGAATTGACATCGCGCTTCCGCATCGCCCCATCCTACGTGACGAACCTGTCGTGAACAATGCGCCCCGGCACACGCCTCAGTCACGGACTTCGACTTCAACTCCTTTCCAGAACGCGACATATCCTTCAAAGCGGCGCGCCGCTTCCGTCGTCGCGCTCGGATAGCGCCACGCGCCGTCGATGTTGACTTCGCCATCCACGACGATGTTGTAATAGTGCGCCTCGCCCTTCCACGGACAGTTCGTTCTCGTCGCACTGGGCTTGAAGTAATTCGAGTGAATGCTCTCAGGCGGAAAATAGTAGTTTCCCTCCACCTGCTGACAGGAGTCACTCTCGGCCAATACCGCGCCATTCCACGTCGCCCTGACCATGCCGCACTCCTTTGGAGCAGCCTGAGCCCTCGCGTCCCACGGCGTTACGCCGTCCGCCTGAAGATCTTCGGCCTCGCCGAATTGAGGGGCCAATCATACGCTCCTATCATTCCGCCTGCATAGCGAACCATTCACGAAACCCGGCGCGCGAATCCCGCGACACCCTCAAGGAGCCTCGATGGCCGACACGACCACGCTCGACATCGTCTTTACCGCCCCGCACCCGGATGACCTCGAGATCGGCTGCGGCGGGACCATCGCCGCCCTCGTCAAACAGGGCTACAAAGTCGGCATGGTTCATATGACCAACGGCGAGCCCACGCCGCTGGGTGATCCGGAAACCCGGATGAAAGAGATGCGAGCGGCGGCCGACGTCCTGGGCGTCCAGGTCTGCGAAATGCTCGGCCTCACCAATCGAGTTCTTATGGATGGCCCCGAACCCCGGTTTGCCCTGGCGAGCGTTCTCCGCAGGTACCGGGCGCCCGTCCTTGTCGGCATCGCCGGTCGAACCGTGGCGGCTTCCCCCGATCACTACCAGGCCCAGCTCATTACGGAAGCCACGCGTTTCTATTCACAGTTGACCAAATGGGATGATCGTTTCGGCGGCACCACGCCCCACGCCGTGGACCACCTGATCTACCGACCCATCTCCCGGGCGGCCGAATACCAGAAGTTCCCCGCCGAATTTGTGGTGGATATTACGGACACGATGGACGCAAAAATCGCCGCCATCGCATGTTATAAATCACAATTTCCGGATGAGAGAATGGCCCGCGTGGAGCACTATGTGCGCTCCCTGGCCGGTTATGAAGGCGGCGCATGCGGCTACTCGTACGGCGAACTCTACGCCGTGCCGCGCCCGATTGGTGTCAGGGATGCGCTGGGCCTGTTCGGCCGATGGCCGGTCCCGTCGATCATCGATCGACCGAGGTTCTGATCGCTGGACTCAGCGTAATCAAAACCCCAACAAGGACTTATGTTCCCTTGACATTGATGCGGCGACCACGGCGTCGCTTGCGGGAAATGAGCTTTCGGCCGCCGGCGCGTCGCATGCGGGCGCGGAAACCTTGCTTTCGGGCACGTTTTCGATGGCTGACTCGATGAGGATAATGCACGGCTGTCGCCCCTGCTCAGGTGTCAATTCATTTCGCGAAAACCCGGGAATATAGCCCAACACGCCCGAGGCATCAAGTGCGTGAATCGGGCGGAATCGAGGCCTACCCCCCGATATTGAAGCGGAATCCGCGATTTTGTCCCGAATCGCGTTTGCAGGGCGTCTGGGCCTTTGCTAGACTTCCCGCCGATGGAAACGTCCCCGGCGGACGGGCCGCCGGTTTGTACCCCAATCCCCAAGGAGTCCAGCCCATGGAGGCATACGAGCGCCTCAAGCAACTCGTGGAATCGTGTGCGGAGGATATCGCCAAGGCCGAAGGCGGCAACAAGGCGGCCGGCACACGCGTCCGAAAGACGATGCAGGACATTAAGAACGCCGCGCAGGAAGTCCGAAAGGGCATCCTCGAGTCTCGCGCCACTGAACATTGACGCGAGCCTGACCTGAAGACCATGTATGGGCCGTGCTGCGGGTTTCTTTCCCGCGCATCGGCCCCCCTTTGTTTTTCCACAGTCGACGCAGTCGCCTCGACCGCGACGCCGTTCGGCCCCCCCTTGCGAGACGCATGCGCTGGGAGATTCCCACTCTGCGTTCGTTGCTCCCGGAGTGAACGCATGCCCCCCGCCGCGATTATCGAGCCATCCGACCTGCACTGTGACAGCGTTGTCTACGACCGTGACAGGATTTACGAACTCCTGCCGCAGCGCTTTGAGTTTTCACAGCTCGACTCGATCATCCTCTCTGACGTCGAGAACCGCCTGTTCGCCGCATGCCGCGACGTGAAGGCCGACGAATGGTGGTGTCGCGGCCACATGCCGACACAGGCGATCTTCCCCGGCGTGCTGATGGTCGAAGCCGCGGCACAACTCTCCGCCTTCACCCAGAAGATGCTCTATCCGAACGACAACGGCATCATGGGGTTCGGCGGCATTACCGACGCCAAGTTTCGAGAGTCCATCTACCCGCCGGCCCGCGTGATCCTCGTCGCGCGCGTGACCGACGATCGCGCCCGCCGCTACACATGCCACGTCCAGAGCTTCGTCAATGGATCGATGGCGTTTGAAGGCGTCATTCGCGGCGTCGCCCTGAAGATCTGAAGTCGCATCACACGCCCCCGTCTGAATCATCGCGCATGAAAAAGGCCGACGCGGCGAATCGCCGCATCGGCCTGATGTCGTTTGCATTCAATCAGGACGCGAGTCAGCCCGCCTTCTTCGCGGCGGCCTTCAGCTTCGGCGCAACATTGGTCTTTTCCCATGTAAACGCGGCGCCCGTGCGACCGAAGTGACCATGGGCCGCCGTCTGGCGGTAGATGGGTCGCTTCAGGTTGAGATACTTGATGATGCCGGCGGGTGTCAGCGGGAAGTGTTCCCGAATCAGCTTCTCGATCTGGTACTCAGGAATCTTCGCCGTGCCTTCCGTCTTCACATTGACGCTGATGGGCTCGGCGACGCCGATGGCGTAGGACAGCTGAACCTGGCAGACGTCCGCCAGATCAGCGGCGACAATGTTCTTCGCGATGTGGCGGGCCATGTAGGCCGCCGATCGGTCCACCTTCGACGGGTCCTTGCCGCTGAAGGCGCCACCGCCGTGCGAGCCTCGGCCGCCGTAGGTGTCAACGATGATCTTGCGGCCAGTCAGGCCCGCGTCCCCGTGCGGTCCGCCGATGACGAAACGCCCCGTCGGATTGATGTGAAACGTGATCTTGTTGTTCCAGAGTTCGGGGGCTTCCGCCTGAATGACAGGCTTGATGATCTTGTCGATGATCGCCTTGCGGAACTTGTCGTTGACGTTGCCCTTCTTGTCGAGCAGTTCGGGCAGCGCCTGGTGCTGCGTCGAAATGACGACACTCGTGACGCGCACCGGCGTATGGCCGTCGTACTCGATCGAGACCTGGCTCTTGCTGTCAGGGCGCAGCCACCTGAGCTGGCCGGACTCGCGAACCTCGGCCATCTTCTCGACGAGGCGATGGCTCAGGTGAATCGGCAGCGGCATCAGCGCCTTCGTTTCCTTGCAGGCGAAGCCGAACATGATGCCCTGATCACCGGCGCCCTGCTCCTTCGCCTTGCCCGAATCGACACCCTGCGAGATATCGGCGGACTGTGCGTGAATCGTTCGAATGACGGCGCAGCTCTTGTAGTCGAACTGACACTCGGGATCCGTGTAGCCAATCTTCCTGATCGTGTCCCGGATCACGTCCTCAATGTTGCCAAGGGCCAGCTCGGCTTCCTTGTTGTGGACCGTGACTTCACCGCTCACGACGACGAGGCCTGTTGTCACCATCGTCTCACACGCCACACGCGCCGCGGGATCCTTCGCCAGCAATGCGTCCAACACGCTGTCCGAGATCTGGTCCGCGACTTTGTCGGGATGTCCCATGCTGACCGACTCGGACGTAAATACATATCGATCCCGGCCGTTCTGATGCGCTTTCGCCACGAATGACTCCTTCGTTGCTGATCTGGGTATTCCGGGGAACTGGAACGTTCGGTGGAAAAACCGGATTATCTTGGATATCGGGCCATGGATATTAAGCCTGCGGGCGACGCCTGACAAGACCGGACAGGGCCAGGCGCCGAGTGCGGAATCGACACACGCTCGCTATAACTACCCGCATGACACCGATTCATTTCGGCGTTGTGAAATTCATCCATTCCGGCCGACACCGCTCGGCCGACGCCACGACAGGAGAGTTCTGTGCCCTACCCCGACCTGAGATCCTTCGTTGACGCGCTCGACAGCTCCGGACAACTCAAGCGCGTTTCGGCGCAGGTCAATCCGGAATTGGAGATCACTGAGATCGCAGATCGGGTCTCGAAGTCCCCCTGCCCGGAGGGTTCATCCGGTGCGCCGGATACCGACCCGATCCACGGCGCGACCGGCGGTCACGCCCTGCTCTTCGAAAACGTCCTCGACAGTGACATCCCTGTCGCGATCAACCTGTTCGGCAGCTACGCGCGCATGCGGATGGCGCTCGGATGCGAGGACTTCGAGTCCCTCGCGGCCCGCGTGGAAAAACTCGCAAAGCCGCAGCCGCCAACGTCGCTCATGGAAAAAATGAAGATGCTCCCCGAACTCGCCAAAATCGCCGGCTACGCGCCGAAGCGGGTCAAGCGGGGCGCATGTCAGGAAGTCGTTCATACGGACAAGGCCGACCTTTTC
>Ga0116152_10000474_pt1 | contig 32396 bp, 28 predicted proteins | sample AD_UKC119_MetaG_FD_89894 | JGI IMG/M metagenome (GOLD analysis project Ga0116152, IMG submission 89894) | Active sludge microbial communities of municipal wastewater-treating anaerobic digesters from Hong Kong - AD_UKC119_MetaG | ecosystem: Engineered > Bioreactor > Anaerobic > Digestate... | reverse complement strand
TGTCTCGATAACTATTTTACCGGGCAAAAACAAAACGTCGTTCATCTTATCAATCATCCTTATTTCGAGTTGGTGAGGCACGATGTGACCATGCCTTATTTTATCGAAGTTGATGAAATCTATAATCTGGCATGCCCCGCTTCCCCTGTTCATTATCAGTACAATCCGATAAAAACAGTCAAAACATCGGTCATGGGTGCCATAAATATGCTCGGGCTGGCCAAGCGCATCCGTGCCAAAGTTTTACAGGCATCAACCAGCGAAGTTTATGGCGATCCCGAAATCCATCCTCAGACCGAATCTTATTGGGGACATGTGAATCCAATCGGCGAACGGGCTTGCTATGATGAAGGCAAACGAGCTGCAGAAACACTTTTTGTTAATTATCACAAGCAAAATGGGGTGAGAATAAAAATTATCAGGATATTTAATACTTACGGTCCACGTATGCACCCAAACGACGGGCGCGTGGTGTCTAACTTCATTATGCAGGCACTGCACAACAAGGATATTACCATGTATGGCGATGGCATGCAGACCCGCAGTTTTTGCTATGTGGATGATCTGCTCGAAGGCATGATCCGACTGATGAATACCGGCGATAACATCACCGGTCCGATTAACGTGGGAAACCCCGGCGAGTTTACAATTCTGCAGCTTGCTGAAATGGTGATTAAACTTACAAATTCAAAATCAAAAATCATTTACAAACCTTTGCCGGCTGACGATCCGATGCAACGTCAGCCTGATATTACAAAAGCCCGCGAAATTCTCGGCTGGGAACCAAAAGTTCATCTTGAGGAAGGATTGAAACGAACAATTGAATATTTTAAAAATACCTACAAATAATTGTCGGTGCGGATTAAACGAGATTTCTCACCAGAGGCATTGGTTGCTCCATAATTTCAGTCTTTCCTCTTAATTTGCAAAAACCGGATGAATCGTAAAAGATGCGTCTGTTTTTTTGTTTTTTGGAGACAAAAAAATGTTTTACAAGTAACTATTTTGCTTGTAAAGGATGATCTGAATTTTTTTTCAAAAAAAACGATCATTATGAACATATGTTCATTATCTTTGCAGCGAAAATTATTAATGATTCATGTCACCACGTCCTAAAAGATTACGAAAAATTAGTGACCCACCGATTGTTTCAGGATTCAAACCATACGGTGGCAAACCGGGTATGGGCGAGATTTTATTACATTTTGAAGAATATGAAACCATCAGGTTGTGCGACCATGAAAATATGAATCAGCATCAGGCAGCAGTGGCCATGGATATTTCGAGACCAACGCTGACGCGCATTTATTCACGTGCACGACAGAAGATTGCTACTGCGCTGACTGAAGGCAAACAGCTTGTTATCGAAGGAGGGAAAATTTATTTCGACAGCGATTGGTATATCTGTGGCAATTGTGGCTGCTATTTCAATCATCCCGAGAAAGAAAAACCACTTGAAAAATGCCCGCTTTGCGGGAGTCACGATATTAAAAATTATGGTAACAACACAGAAGAGATTTACGAAGACAATCCGCGGTGTGATGACATGTGCATTTGTCCAAAATGTGGTTACGAAAAAGTACATCAGTTCGGACGGCCGTGCCGGAGTGAAATTTGCCCGCAGTGTAATGAGCATTTAATAAGAAAGAATTAACTTAATAAATATTAGATAATAAAACTAAATCCACAATCTATGAAAGTAGCTATCACAAGTATGGGAAAAAGCCTGGAAAGTAAGTTGGACCAAAGATTCGGCAGGTGTGCCTATTTTGCGATTTATGATCCGGAAACAAAAAATGTTGAATTTATTGTCAATCCCAATAAAGAAGCCGTTAATGGTGCAGGGCCTGCTACTGTTCAACTTGTTGCTTCAAAGCAAGTGGGGAAAATCATTTCAGGAGAGTTTGGAATCAAAATAAAATCCCTGCTCGATAGTTTGAAAATTCAAATGGTGGTTTTAAAAGAAGACAATAAAACCATCAACGAAATCATAAAAATGTTAAACCATTAAATTATTAAAATTATGCCAAAACTTGACGGTTCTGGTCCTGAGGGGAAAGGTCCCCAAACAGGACGTAAGTTGGGAAAATGCCGGCAGGAAAAAGCCGACAGTGAATCAGGAAGCCTTGGAAAAGGTATGGGGCTCCGGCGTAAGTCAGGAGGTGGCGAAGGAAGAGGCAAAAGAAAACAGGCAAATTAATTGCCGTTAGTATCCGGCCATTGGTCAGCAGGCTGTTTATTAAAATTTGTTGGTTACCTGAGACCAACATTTGAGCTGGCAAAGTAATTAACAAAAAACTATTAAAAATAAGGAGGACATCATGCCAAACTTAAATCAACGTGGTCCTTTGGGCGAAGGCCCCATGACAGGACGAAGAATGGGCAGGTGCACAAATTTTGGCGCCAGCCTGAGAAACAAAAATGTTGAAAATTCCGGTGATACCGCTGATTACAATCCCGATGATTTTCGCGGAAGAGGTTTTGGATTCGGTTTTGGTCGCGGACGTGGCGGTTTTGGTCGCGGATTTGGCCGGATGAACCGTTTCAGAAACGGTGGCAAATGGTAAGAAAAATTTAAAAAGTATTTTAATCGCTAAAAGGAGGTTTATGAAACAATGTATTGCCATACCAACGGTAAATGGACAATTATGTGCTCATTTTGGGCATTGCGACCAGTTTGCAATTGTCGAAACAAGTAATGGAGAAATAATCAATGAGAAATGGATAACCCCGCCTCCACATGAGCCGGGGTTGCTGCCACGCTGGTTGGCCGATCAGGGGATTACCGACGTGATCGCCGGAGGAATGGGGCAACGGGCAATTGCACTATTCAACCAGAATATGATAAATGTTTTTGTTGGAGCGCCAACAAAACAGGCAAAGGAACTGGTATATGAATTTCTTCAGAAAAGATTAACACTAACCGCTAACTATTGCAACCACGTCGAAAATCATGACCATCACCAGTGCAGACATTAACACCGGAAAGATAGACGAGAGATGTGTGAACTGCTTTTTAAAATCATATCATCGTCTTTTCCGGAAATTTCAGCTCAGTGCAGCAGATCAAAAAACATTTCTCGATTTTTTTTATCAGACAATACAAAGCAATAAACACCTCTTAACACCTGAAATTCAACAGTTGCTCAATACACAGTTTGCCCGGCTGACAGGTATTTACGATCCTTTTGAACAGGAAAAGGAGCAAAGCAATCGAATTGCATTGGAACTTTACAATGTATGGAAACCTAAAGTTCTGCAATCACTCAATCCTTTTGATTTTGCTCTTCGGCTGTCTATCGCCGGGAATATCATGGATTATGGAGCATACAACAATTTTGACCTCGAAAAAACCATCACAAAAGTGTTGAATGCTGATTTTGCCATCAATCATACTAAGATGTTGCAGGAACAAATTCAACAGGCAAAAAAAGTATTGTTTCTTGGTGATAATGCCGGAGAGATCGTTTTCGACCGTTTACTGCTCGAAGTTATTCGTCACAGGAATGTTACATTTGCCGTGAAAAGCGGACCGGCACTTAACGATGCTACAAAAAAAGATGCTGTAACCGTCGGAATGCATAAAATTGCCCGGATAATTGATAACGGTTTTAATGCTCCATCCACAATTCTTCGAAATTGCAGTACCGAATTTCTCAGCGAATTCAAAACTGCAGATTTGATCATTGCAAAAGGTCAGGGAAATCTTGAAGGACTTTTTCGGGAAAACGATCCGCGGATATTCTTTTTGTTGATGGTCAAATGCGAGCTGGTAAGCGAAATGCTTGGCGTTGGAATTGGAGATTTTGTTGTGCTCAATAAAGGTTTACATCATTCAAATAAAAACTAAATTTACAATCATGGAAAAGGTGAAAGTTGGAATTATCATTTGCGACCGCTATGCCAATTGTGCAGGAGGCAAGTGTTTTCGCTCACTGGCTAACCGCGAAGGAGCTTTTGCAAGATATAAAAACATGGAAGTGGAAGTTGCAGGATACACTACCTGCGGTGGATGCCCCGGAGGAAACATTGAATACGCTATTATTGAAATGAAAAAAAACGGGATTACACATGTCCACTTTGCCACAGGTTTTCTGGTTGGGTATCCTCCCTGTCCTTACATGGAATATTTTGAAAAATTTATTAAGAACAAATTCGGTGTGGAGGTCGTTTTTGGTACCCATCCTATTCCCGAAAAATATTTCATAACCCATCAGGCATTGAATACCTGGAACACTCCGTTTCTAAAAAGAGCCATAAGTGAAACCCTGAACGATCAACAGACAAGACTAAACTATGACTAAAGGCGGGACACTTAAAATTGCCGTTGCCAGCGGAAAGGGGGGAACCGGAAAAACTTTTGTGTCCACTAACCTTTTTCATACCCTTGAAAAAAAAGGTTACCGTGTTACTATAACCGATTGTGATGCAGAGGCTCCGAATGTTATGGGTTTTTTCAACCCTGAAAAAGATTGGCAGGAAGAAGTAACACACCAGGTGCCGGTAATTGATACTGAAAAATGTGTTTTTTGTGGTAAGTGTTATGAATACTGCGAATACCAGGCAATTTTTTATCTACCTGAAATGAAAATTATCAAGGTAATGGAAGATTTGTGCCAGGGATGCGGTGCGTGCACTTATGCATGTGAATATGGCGCAATTACTGAGAAAGCAGTGTCGCTCGGGCTGGTTTCAGGTTACAAGTCAGCCGAAAAAACACATTTTATTGAAGCCAGGACAAACATTGGTGTAATGTCTCCGGTCTCTCTCATTAAAAAAGCCATTAGCAAAATTGATCCTGAAACAGAAATTGCTATTTTCGATGCGCCGCCTGGTACTTCCTGTCCATTTATACAAACTGCAGTAAGAGCTGATTTTGTTCTTTTGGTAACTGAACCAACGCCTTTTGGATTGAGCGATTTACGTCAGAGTATTGAAACCCTGAAACAACTTAAAAAACCGTGTGGCGTAATCGTGAACCGTGCAGGACTGGGTGACAAGGAAGTTTATTCCTATTTATCACAGGAAGCTATTCCTTTGATGCTCGAAATTCCATTCAGCCGGGAAATAGCTGCCGGTTATACCAGCGGGCAGATAGTTTGTAAAACTATGCCTGCACTCGAAGATCAGCTCTATTCTGTTTTTTTAAAAATTACACAGGAATATGGAAACAGCAATTATCAGCGGTAAAGGTGGCACAGGCAAGAGTAGCATAAGTGCTGCATTTGCAATTTTATCAGAAAATGTAGTGCTGGCCGATTGTGATGTAGATGCTGCTAACCTGCATATCCTTTTCAATCCTAAAATAGAAGATGAAAAGGTGTACGTTGCAGGCAAAACAGCAGTGATTGATTATGATCTGTGCACTGATTGCGGATTATGCATGAATTATTGTCGCTTTGATGCCATTCACGGGATCAACGGGAAAATAGTAATCGAGGAGGTTTCATGTGATGGCTGCAGGTTGTGTGAACGCGTTTGCCCGGTTGAAGCCATCACAATGGAGGAAAATAATTCCAGCAGAATGTATTCTGGTTCATTCAGAGGAGGAAAAATGGTTTTTGGCAGACTTGCTCCCGGAGAAGAAAATTCAGGGAAACTGGTAAATATGGTTAGGGCTAAAGCCAAAGAAATGGCAAAAGAAAATAAAATTCAGCAAATTATTATAGATGGTCCTCCCGGTATAGGATGTGCAGTAATTTCTGCTATTTCAGGTGTTGACAGAGTAATCATCGTTACTGAACCTTCCTTATCGGGAATGCATGACCTGAAAAGAGCCGTAGAGATAGCTTTAAAATTTAATCTTAATCCTTGGGTAATCATCAATAAATATGACCTGAATATCGATGTAACCGATGAAATTGAGAAGTATTGCCATCATGCCGGATTGCGTTTTGCAGGTAAACTCCGTTTTGATCCGGTAATGGTAGATGCTATGGTAAATTGTAAAAGCATACCCGAATGGGCGCCATACAGTGACCTGAGTAAAGATTTAAAAGCTATCTGGGAAACTATTGAAAGCAAGTCATCATGATAATTTCTCAATGTAATTCAATCCGAAACAATCCTGTAAAAACAGGAATTACTAAAATTATCCATGAAAAGTTTGATAATTGTAAATATTATCATTTGCGCATACCGACTGAAAATGCGCAAAACTCTCAGGATAGATTTTTATCCTGATGATTTTTCCCTGCTTAACAAGTGGGCAAATTTGATCAGTTGATTGGACTTAACAACATTGAATAACTTTTTAAACAAACTGAGTTAACACTATTTTACATTAATATTAGGACATTCAATCATGAGTCAGGAAATTGAAAAAATCAAACTGGAAAACATCAAACATGTTTTCGTGATAGCCTCCGGCAAAGGAGGTGTGGGAAAATCCACTGTAGCTGCAAATCTGGCTATTTCTCTGGCGCGTAATGGTATGCGCGTTGCGCTGGTGGATGCTGACATTTATGGTCCTTCGATTCCAAGAATGTTTGGGATAGAGGATGAAAAACCCGGAGTGACGGTAGTTGGCGGTAAGGAATTAATGCAGCCAATTTTGAAATTCGGGGTTAAAATTATGTCGATTGGTTTCTTTGTTACCCGTTCACAGTCATTGATCTGGAGAGGTCCAATGGCTTCAAATGCAATTACGCAACTGCTCGATAATACCGAATGGGGTGACATCGATGTCATGCTTATAGATCTTCCGCCAGGAACTGGTGATATTTTGATTACAGCGGTACAAAAGCTGAAAATTGATGGTGCAATTATCGTAACTACACCACAGGAAATTGCGCTGAATGATGCCCGAAAAGCAACTTCAATGTTTATTAATGAGAATATTCAGGTTCCTCTGGTCGGGGTGATAGAAAATATGTCGTGGTTTACTCCCGAAAAGCACCCGGATGAAAAATATTATGTTTTTGGGAAAGGCGGTGGGGAAAAACTTGCCGGCGAGTTCAAAGTTCCTGTTTTAGGTCAAATACCACTTGTGCTTGAAGTTGGTCAGGCTGCCGAAAAAGGTCTGAGCGTGTATAATCAGAATAATAAAACAGTCATTGAAGTATTCGATAACCTTGCGGGTGCATTAATCAATGCTGTTTAATATAAACCATTTTATTAACCAAAATTTTTTAAAAGATGAAAAAAACAGATGTATTAATTATTGGAGGTAGTGCAGCAGGAATGGTTGCTGCTTTAACCGGGAAATCAGCATGGCCGGATAAAAAATTTATCATGGTGAAAAAGCTGAAAGACATGATGGTTCCCTGCGGAATTCCATACATTTTTGGAACGCTTGACAGTAGTGCACAAAACATTATGCCGGTCGATAATATGATGGAAAATGCGGGAATTGAATCCATCCTTGACGAAGTAGTAGCTGTTGACAAAGAAAAGAAAACAGCAACGCTGGCTCATGGAGAACAAATTCAGTGGGACAAGCTTTTGTTTGCCACCGGATCTATTCCCGTAAAACCAAGATGGCTTAAAGGAAAAGATTTGGACAATGTTTTCGTAATCCCAAAAGATAAATATTATATTGACGATATGGTTGTGAAACTTAAAGGGTTGAAAAATATTGTTGTAATTGGTGCGGGTTTCATTGGTGTTGAACTTTCGGACGAACTTAACAAAAGTGGTTTCAATGTAACTTTGGTTGAAAAAGAACCTCAGATTTTAAGCCTTGCATTTGATATTGAAATTTCTTCAAGAATTCATAAAATTATAGAAGACAGAGGATTAAAAGTAGTTACCGGCAACGGCGTGAAAGAAATTACCGGTGATGGCAAAGTTGAAAAAGTAATTCTTGAAAACGGAGAAATTATCCCTGCTGATGCAGTGGTTCTTTCCATGGGATACCAGCCAAATACCGATTTGGCTAAAAATTCAGGCATTGAACTGGACAGTAGTTCTTTCATTGTCATTGATGAATATATGCGTACACTGACTCCGGATATTTTTGCCGCAGGTGACTGTGCCCAGAAACGTGATTTTGTTACCCGTCGTCGCACACCGATCATGCTTGCTTCTACTGCTTGTGCAGAAGCAAGAGTAGCAGGACTGAACCTTTTCAATATTCACGTAGTGAAAACTTTCAGCGGAACGATAGGAATCTACTCAACTGCTATTGATGACGTTGGTTTTGGAACGGCCGGACTTACAGAAGCACGTGCAATGCAGGAAGGAATGGCAGTTATTACAGGAATTTTCGAAGGTGTTGATCGTCATCCAGCTCATCTCCCGGGTGCTCATAAACAAATGGTGAAACTCATTGTAGCTAAATACTCAGGTGTGATTGTGGGTGGTGAAGTGATCGGAGGCCCAAGTGCCGGCGAACTTACCAATGTTATTGGTCTGGTTATTGAAAACAGAATGTCAGTTAATGGACTACTGACTTCCCAGATTGGTACGCACCCATGTCTCACTGCCTCACCAGCCGGTTATCCGCTTATCAAAGCAGCTGAGATAGCTGCTGCTAAACTCAGACATAATATTTAAAAACAGATTGTTTTAATAAGTAAACCTCAAACAAAAGATTCACCGCCGGAAAGCACTTGTTTGTTCAACCAGACTGCAAAAGCTTTCCGGCCTGCATCTTAAATACTTTCAAAATGCCGGGCTTTATTCATGTTTACACTGGAAATGGAAAAGGAAAAACCACCGCTGCTCTTGGTCTTGCACTGAGAGCTGCAGGTGCCGGTAAAAAGGTTTTTATTGCCCAGTTCGTTAAAGGGATGCATTATTCTGAACTTGATGCCCTGAAAAAACTGGAACCGCAAATTACTATTCGTCAGTATGGCCGGGACTGTTTTATCCATAAAAATCCCGTCTCAGAGGATATCAATGCTGCCCGTGAAGGCCTGGAAGCAGTTACCAGGGTTATCCGTGAAGACCATTACGATATGGTAATCCTTGATGAAGCCACCATTGCAACCTACTTCCACTTATTTTCCACCGATGATTTGATGAATGTTATAAAAATGCGTCAGCCGGATACCGAAATCATCGTAACCGGCCGCTATGCTCCGGCGGAATTGATTGAAATGGCAGACCTTGTCACAGAAATGACAGAAATAAAACATTATTATACTAAAGGTGTTGAAGCAAGGGAAGGGATTGAGTTTTAATTATTCATCCGCTGAATAAAACAATAAAATGATATCAAAACTTCGCAACGAAATCCTGAATTGTACAAAGTGCCCTCTCGCCAAAACCAGAAATCATGTGATTTTCGGAGAGGGAAATCTTCATGCTTCCATTATGATTATCGGTGAGGCTCCGGGAAGAGATGAGGACATTCAGGGGAGACCTTTTGTCGGAAAATCAGGACAATTGCTGGATAAAATTTTGTCCGCATGCGGATTTACACGCGAGCAGCATGTTTTTATCAGTAATATTGTTAAATGCCGACCTCCCGATAACAGAGTCCCAACCACTGAAGAAATGATTACCTGCCTTCCCTGGTTATACGAGCAAATGGAGCTGATCGATCCAAAAATCATTGTTTTACTCGGTGCTACAGCTTTGAGAGCAATATGTGGCAGTGAATATCGTATTACCCAGGCACGTGGTAACTGGATTATCTGGCAAAACAAGCTGGTCATGCCTGTTTATCATCCGGCAGCACTGCTTCGGGATCCTTCGCTTAAACGACCGACCTGGGAAGACTTCAAAAAAATTGTGCTCAAATATCGTGAACTGGTTGATCCGGCGCACTTTTCAGCACATGTTTAAAGAGCAGCCATTATTAATCCCCTATTAAGAAAATATTTTTGGGACTATTTTTAAGATGTTCCATCATGTTACTTTTCCCAAATACGATGCACTTTCCCCGACAACAGGATATTATGGGCCGATAGATCTTTTAAAATACATTTCAGGGAAATCAGTCAGCTTAGTATGATGAAAAATAACGGACAAAAGACTAAAAAACCGAGAATTTTACATACCGCTTTGGATTTTGCCGCATATCTTCAAGCAGTTTGTTCAGACTTTCAGTAGTTTTTTGGAGGTTAAAATAAAGGGTATCATTGTGCATTAGTTGTCCTAAAGTGCCATTGCCCCGGTTGATTTTGTCGGTAATTTCGCTAAGATTGGCCAGTGCAGATTGGGCTTCACGAATGGTTTGCGGAATTTCGGCCGATGCGAGGGAATCACTGATTTGTGACACATTTTGAAGGATATTGGAAATTTGTCCGTTGTTTTCGCGAAGATTGAATGAAATTTTTTCCAGATTGCCCATGATGTTCTCGATTCGTGTTTTTTCAGAATCCAGCAGTGAGTCCAGCGTGGAAGAGGCATTTCGAATATTCAGAATGGTGTACCGAATGTTTTCGAAGCTGTTGGACAGGTTGTCCTGAGTGCTTTTACTGAAAAATGACTGGAAACTTACCAGCAGTGAATCTACGGTATTGATCAGTGCTACGGCCTTTCGACGGATAGGCTCAACCTGCTCGTTCACCTGGTCTTTGATCGACATTTCCAGCTCCGACATCAGCGTGTCTCCGGCTTTAGCAGGCTCTTCGGAGTCGCCAAGAATAATTTCAACAGCTTTGCCTCCCAGCAAATCTGTACTGTAAATGCGGGCAATTGAATTAGCAGGTATGAAGACATCATTTTTAATGTAAAGTTCAGCTAAAATGTGTGAGCTGCCGGGGAGAAAATTAAGGCTTTGTACCTGACCGATATTCAGCCCGTTGATCTTAACTTTATTGGCAGGTTCAAGTCCTTCCACCTGATCATATAAAGCATAAAAAATTCTTTTTTTCCCAAAAATGTCAGTTCCTTTCAGGAAATTCAACCCCCAGATGAGGAGACCGACTGCTACCAAAAAAAGAAACCCAATTTTGTATTCTGTGGATATTTTTTTCACGATAATCTTTTCTTAATTGTTTACAAAGCTATAAATTTTTTTTATCTGCTTACGGGATTCATGACGGAGATGATCTTATTATCTTCAGTTTCAATGATTTTTAAGGATTTTATCCAACGCTTTTTAATTCTCTTATTTTTAATGTGTAAATCAATTTTTTGATTGATCTCCTGCATGGTGGAGGCTGAATCGAATGCATAGTGAAAACCATTTTCATTACTGAATGACCAAAGATTTGGAAGGTTTTTGAAATGTGCCGGTTTCCTGTTTTTTTTATCGGAGGTGAACCATATCCGGTAAATGCGTTGTGTTGAGTCCGAGGATACTTTATTGTTGTCGGTAATTTCTTTCAGATCATGAATTTGTAAAGAATTTGGGAATATCTTCCTATAATTAGAAACAGCTGTGGCTAAAGCCATGGCGATTTTGTATTGAGTGGCTTCATTCAGTAAAAGTTTTTCATCAGATGGATTTGTTAAGAAACCTGTTTCAACAAGCACTCCGGGCATGGTAGTGAGATAGAGAACCACAAATCCGGCCTGCATCACTCCCCGATTACGCAATCCTGCGAGAGCAGCAATTTCGTTCTGTACAAGCTGTGCAAAATCTAAACTTTTATTCATGCTGGCTGCCTGGATCATTGATAGCATGATGTAGTCCTCATCGGCATTTGGGTTAAAGCCATCATATATTTTTTGGTGATCCGACTCTGTCAGGATAATTGCATTTTCAATTTTTGCCACTTCAAGGTTTTCATTGCTTTTATGTAATCCCATCACGTATGTTTCTGCCCCGCTGAAATTTTTATCAGGATTGGAGTTGCAGTGAACCGATATGAAAAGGTCGGCATTATTCTCATTGGCGATTTTAGCCCGGTGGTTCAGGGTGATAAAAGTGTCGTCAGTGCGGGTTAAAATTACTTTTACATCAGGTTGACTATCGGCCAGTATTTTTTCAGTCATTTTAACAATGGTCAGTGTAATGTTTTTTTCCACCGAATGGGGGCCTTTGGCTCCGGGGTCATATCCGCCGTGGCCGGCATCCAAAACAACTGTGAATGTTTCTACTGGTAAATTGCCCTGTTCGCTCTGACCTGAAACCACAGCCGAATTCAATGTAAAAACAAACAAAACAAGAAAAACAGGTTCAAATCGTTTCATTGAATTAATAAAACTTAATAACGATGTTTTTGATAAAACCTCATGGATGAAGTTTTATTTTTAAAGGGTTAAAATTACAGTTTAGGATAGCATTTCAGCACGCCTAATCCCGCAAAATCCTTTACTTTGCAAACAATTAACTTTTGGTGAAAAACCGTTACCTGCTTGAATATTTTGCGATTGATATCTGAACTCTCTGTCGGGTTGATTAAAATTGATCTTTTGCAAACCACGTTGAAGCAATACAGACAATGTATGGCTGCTTGCGGGCTGATGCTGCTTTTACTGATGATTCAAAAGATATCCCTTGCTCAAACTGAAACAACGGTTGTGTTAACTGATACGCTGACTCAAAAGCCGGAATTAGTCAGGCAGGATACGTTGGGAATAATTTTGGAGGCTGATAAAGAAAATCAGCTTTCGGAGAATGATACCCTCACCGAAAACAAACCCTCAATCGGACTTGAGTACAAAGTTTTGTACAATGCTTACGACAAGATACATTTCGATGTAAAAAACAAAAAAGTTTATCTGTATTTTAATGCTGATATTACCTATGGTGATATTCGGCTGAAAGCAGATTATGTGGAAATAGATTTTGCCAGGAATCAGGTCTATGCCTGCGGAATTCCTGACAGCACAGGGGTTGTCAGGGGGAATCCGGTTTTCGCCGAAGGAGATCAGGAATTTGAAGCCGAAGAAATAACGTATAATTTCGACACAAAAAAAGGGATTATTCAGCATGTAATTACCCAGGACGGAGAAGGATATGTTCATGGTGACCGTATTAAAAAACTGGAAGACGACCGGATCAATGTTTCGAGTGGAAGCTATACCACGTGCAGCGAAAAAAAACCTCATTTTGAGTTTCGTTACAAAAAAGCACAAAGTGTACCTAACAAGCGTATCGTTTCCGGTCCGGCATGGCTGGTCATCGAGGGCGTTCCTATGCCGCTGGCTATCCCTTTCGGCTTGTTTCCCAATAAAAGCGGGCAACGATCTGGAATTATCATTCCTCGTTTCGGTGAATCGGCCAACCGCGGGTTTTATCTTGAACGTCTCGGATATTACTGGGGAATCAGCGATTACTTTGATTTTGCTGTATCAGGCGACATTTTTACCAATGGAAGCTGGGCAGTCAGGCCTACTTTCCGGTATGTAAAACGATATAAATTCAGAGGGAACTTTGATTTGAACTATGCAAAAAATTTTACCGGTGACCGGGATTCTCCCGATCAACAGGAAAGTACTGATTTTTCGCTCATATGGAGTCATTCGCAGGACCCCAATGCACGTCCAAATTCGAGATTTACTGCAAATGTAAATATCGTTACCCGCAATTTTAATCAGTACAATCTTACCAGCACTGACGCATACCTTTCCAATACGTTCCAGTCAAGTGTGGCCTATCAGACCAATTTCAGAAATAGTCTTTTTCTGACGCTTAGCGGTACACACCAGCAAAATACCATCGACGGATCAGTAAACATCACCCTGCCGACATTCTCGCTGAGTTCAAAACAATTTTATCCTTTCAGACGAAAAGAACAAGTCGGGAAGATACGCTGGTACGAAAATATTACCATGAAATACACCATGACCGGTGAAAATCGTATTCAAACCGCTGATAGTCTCCTCTTCAAAAAAGGCTGGGAAGATGATTTAAAATCTGGTATCCGTCACAGCATTCCCGTCAGTAGTTCGATAAAGGTGTTGAAATATTTTACCCTGACGAATTCTGTTGATTATACCGAACGGTGGTATCCTTACTCCATCAGGAAAACATGGAACAACGACACCATTTTCACTCCAACCGATACCATTTCCGGACGTGTGATGACGGATACTGTGCGGTCGTTTAACGCCGCCAGGGATTTTTCCTATTCGGCTTCACTTAATACAAGACTTTACGGAATGTTTCAATTTAGCAGAGGGCCTTTGGTGGCGGTGCGACACGTTTTAACTCCTTCGGTTAGTTTCAGCCTGCGGCCTGATTTTGGGGCTGAAAGCTGGGGTTACTGGGACGAAGTACAAATTAATCAGCAGGGCGATACGCAGCGCTATTCCTACTTTGAAGGATTACTTTACGGCGGGCCGCAGGACGGGAAATCAGGAAATCTTTCTTTCTCCCTGTCAAATAATCTGGAAGCCAAGGTAAGATCAAAAAGAGATACCGTTTCGGGTACACGTAAGATTGTTTTAATCGAAAATCTGAGTATTTCAGCGGGCTATGATCTGGCCAAGGATTCGCTAAACTGGTCAGCGGTTAGTATCAGTGGCCGTACAACATTGTTCAAGCGACTAAGTATCAATTATTCGAGCAGCTGGGACCCCTATGCTGTGGATTCACTCGGCCGGACAATCAACCAACTTGAGTGGGACATCAACAGGCGCATATTTCGGATGAGAAATACTACCTGGAATTTTGGTGTATCATTCAGGATTAGTCACAGTGATTTCAAAAAAGGAGGACAACAGCAAACATCATCACCACCAATAAATACGGAGGAACAACTTACCCTGGAGGATAAATACACCGAGCAGGCAATCAATGACGTGCTCGACAATCCTGATATGTACATCAACTGGAATAATCCGTGGAGCCTGAATTTGACCTATAACCTCAGGTTTACCAATAACCCGCGTTTTATGAGCTATGAATGGATGGATAACAGAACACGTGTGCAAACTGTCGGGCTTACGGGTGATCTTAACCTGACATCCAAATGGAAAATAGGATTTAGAACCGGCTATGATTTTGAAGACAAGAAATTTTCTTTTACCACATTAGATTTTTATCGTGACCTGCATTGCTGGGAAATGCGTTTTAGCTGGACTCCGCTCGGCTTTCGGAAAAGCTGGAGTTTCGGGATTAACGTGAAGGCGGCAATTTTGCAGGATTTGAAATATGAACGAAAGAAAGATTTCAGAGATGGATTCAGATAACAGGGAATAAAGTATCTTTGAAGCTTCTTAGCAGGTTAATTTGTAAATAATTGAAAATGATTAATATAATTTCTTATCATTAAAATTTAGTATAATGAAAAAAGTAATTCACACCGAAAAAGCACCAAAGGCAGTCGGACCATACAGCCAGGCAATTGAACAAAACGGCCATTTGTTTATCTCCGGTCAGATACCTATCAATCCTGAAACCGGAAAAATTGTCGAAGGAGGCATCAAAGAGCAAACCGAACAGGTGATGAAAAACATTGGGGCTATACTCACCGAAGCTGGTTATACTTTTGATCATGTGGTGAAATCAACCTGCCTGCTGGATAATATGGACAACTTTGCCGCAATGAATGAAGTTTACGCACGGTACTATCCAAACAATCCTCCTGCACGTGCAGCTTTCGGCGTGGTCAAATTACCCCTTGGCGTGATGGTTGAAATTGAAACCATTGCTATGAAATAAGTTTCGGACAGCATGAAAATCTCAGCCGGTACATCCGGAGAATACATTAGTCAATTACCCGGCAGCCCAGGATTATTGATGAGACGGCTTGAGGGAATTATCAAACAGAATCCGCTAACTGGTTTTGAAAAGAAATGAACAAAGGCATGACAGCATGTTTTAAGTCTCCTAAAATTTATTTTCAGGAAGGCCAAGATCATTTGAGGCTATTGCCTTTCATCAATAGTGCTTTGCAAAAGAGTCAAAAAGTGCTGCTTTATGTGGGATTATTTTTTATCTCAGATCTGAAGCTTTGGTACAGAAAGACGCTGCCCTGCATTGGAAATCAAAATCTGTTTTTGCCAAAAGCTCTGTCCGGTTGGAAAAATGCAGCCTGATCCCTTTTGAACCTATTGATGAACTTAACCGAAAAATGAGCGTCCATTGTTGGATCGACCAGAATGAGCATTCTTTGAAAAGTGAATCTGAGACGGGCTAATTGAACTTTAATTTTCAATCTATTAGTAAACAAAAAGAATTGATTTATCAACAAAATTCACCGTTATGAAGTATTATTTTAAACTACTGATCTCCTTATTTCTGTTTTTGCAACCCCTGTTAACTATTGCTGACGGCGGAATGTGGATACCCATGCTGCTGGAGAAGCTCAACGAGAAAGAAATGCGTGATATGGGGATGAAAATTACTGCCAAAGACATCTATGACATCAACAACAGTTCGATGAAAGATGCCATATTTCTTTTCGGCGGAGGATGCACGGCTTCAGCCATTTCGGAAGAAGGGCTGATTCTTACCAATCATCATTGTGGTTATGGAGCCATTCAGCGGCTTAGTACCATCGAAAACGATATGCTGACCAACGGATTCTGGGCAATGAACCGACAGGAAGAGTTGCCAAGTCCGGGACTGACAGTAACCCGACTGGTAAGAATGGAAGATGTAACCAATCAGATGCTCAATGGCGTTGAGCAGAATATGACTGAAAAACAACGCAGTGAGATGCTTAAAAAGAACAGCGAAGAAATTGTAAAACAAGCCAAAGAAGGAACGCATTATGAAGCTTTTGTGCGACCCTTCTTTTACGGGAACGAGTTTTATCTTTTTGTAAATGAAGTTTTTAAAGATGTAAGGCTGGTTGGAGCACCTCCATCAAGTATTGGCAATTTTGGCGGTGATACCGACAACTGGATGTGGCCGAGGCATACTGGAGATTTTTCACTTTTTAGAATTTATGTGGATAAGAATAATCAGCCTGCCGAATTTTCCCCTGAAAATGTGCCTTATAAACCAAATTATGTCTTGCCGGTATCCTTAAAAGGTGTGCAGGAAGACGATTTTACCTTTGTATTTGGTTTCCCCGGACGAACTGAGCAGTACCTTCCATCCTATGCCATCGAAATGATTACACAGATTCAAAATCCTGCCCGGATAGACCTTCGCCGACAAAAACTTGATATTTATGAGTCATTCATGAACCGGGATGCACTAGTGAAATTGCAATATTCCAGCAAGCATAAAGGATTATCCAATGCCTGGAAAAAATGGATTGGCGAAAACAATGGAATCCGGAAGCTCAACGGAATTGAAAAAAAACAGCAGTACGAAATTGAAATTCAGCGCTGGATTGAGAATTCTGGCGCGAAAGGTCAGGTTTATGGCCAAGTGCTGGATAAATTTAAGGAAAATTACGAACAGCTCTCCGGCCTGCAGCTCGAAATGTCGTATATGATCGAAGCAGGGCTGGGAATCGAAATAGTAAGGGCAGCCCGAATGCTTTCAACGCTTGAGAAGGTTGCGCAAACTCAAGATGTTACTGACGAACAGATAAAAACAGAAGTAGATAAAGCCAGAAAAGCATTGGAAACTTTTTACAAGGACTATCATCAACCAGTTGACAGGGCAGTGTTTGTCAAAATGCTTGAATCCTACCGGAAGGCAGTTCCGGAGGATAAACTACCTCCTGTATTCGGACTTATTGCCGATAAGTACAAAGGTGAAATCAGTCAATATGCTGATGATGTTTTCGGTAAATCCATCTTTGCCAGTAAGTCAACAGCAATGGACTTTCTGGATAAATTTAAAGCAAAGAGCTGGAAAAAGCTTCAAAGAGACCCGGGTTATGATCTTGCCTCAACCCTTATTGAGCATTATAGTGAGAAAATAATGCCCGAAATTTCAAAACTTGGAAACGAAAATGACAGCCTGATGCGATTATACATGAAAGCCCAGATGGATTTTGAACCGGAACGCAGGTTTTTCCCGGATGCCAACTCAACCCTGAGAATTGCCTACGGAAAGGTAAAGCCCTATTATCCACGTGATGCCGTTTTTTATAAAAATTATACTACCATCGAAGGAGTGATGGAAAAAGAAGACCCGAACATCCCCGATTATGTAGTTGACGAGAAACTGAAGAAACTTCATCATACTAAGGATTATGGAAGATATGGAAGCAATGGAACCCTTCCGGTATGTTTCATCGCTACCAATCACACTACCGGTGGCAATTCGGGCAGTCCGGCCTTTAATGCTGACGGACACTTAGTCGGGCTAAACTTTGACCGTGTTTGGGAAGGTACTATGAGCGACCTGATGTTTGACCCGGATCAGTGTCGCAACATCATGCTCGATATGCGCTATTGCCTTTTCATCATTGACAAATATGCCGGCGCCAGTCACCTGATTGATGAAATGGTAATAGTGGAATAGCAAATTATGAAAACACGAATAACAGAGCTCTTCGGAATAAAATACCCCATTATCCAGGGAGGTATGATTTGGTGTTCAGGATGGAAACTGGCTGCTGCTGTTTCTGAAGCCGGAGGACTTGGGCTTATTGGTGCAGGTTCGATGAATCCGGATGTTTTTCAGGAGCACCTGACAAAAATAAAAACTGCTACCAATAAGCCTTTTGGTGTGAACCTGCCACTGCTTTATCAGCATTCTGACGAAATCGTGGAAATCATCTTACGCGAAAAAGTGAAAATTGTTTTCACTTCTGCTGGTAATCCCAGGAAATTAACTCCGGTTTTCAAAGAGCAAGGCATAAAAGTAGTGCACGTGATTGCCAGTACTAAATTTGCTCTTAAAGCGCAGGAAGCAGGTGTGGATGCAATCGTAGCTGAAGGCTTTGAGGCCGGTGGACACAATGGCGCTGAAGAAACCACCACAATGGTGCTGTTGCCACTCATTCGCAAAAAAGTTGATTTGCCCTTAATCGCTGCCGGTGGAATTGGTACCGGACGACAAATGTTGGCTGCCTTTGCGCTCGGTGCTGAAGGCGTACAGGTGGGTAGCCGGTTTGCTGCTTCTGTTGAATCGTCGGCACATCAGGTTTTTAAACAAAAAATTGTGGAAGCGGCTGAAGGTGATACACAAATTGTGCTCAAACAGGTTGTGCCTGTTAGGCTATTAAAAAACCAGTTTTTTAACCAAATTGATAATTTGGAACGAAATGGAGCTTCCCCCCGTGAATTGAAAGATTTCCTGGGACACGGCCGGGCACGGCTTGGTATGTTCGAAGGTAACGCTAACGATGGAGAACTGGAAATCGGGCAGATTTCCGCAATGATCGATGAAATCAAACCGGCAGGAGTAATAATGAAGGAGATGATGAGTGAATTTGACGAAGTCAGGGCTGAACTCTGCCGGGGATAAATCAAACAAAAGCTGTTTTTTCCTCACTATTAATTTTTTCTCAATAAAAAGGAATATTTATTGCCTACAATCCTTTAACATAATTGGAAAACCCGGGCGTCTTTTTATTTTTGGCATCCGGCAAAATATCATGCTTTTTCATGGCAGATTCAGAATGAATTTGAGGTTTCTCTATCTTTGCGCAGTTTTTTTAAAATCTGTGTCATGCAAAGTAAAAAGCATTTCAGGCGACATACCATCACCTCAGCATTACCCTATGCCAACGGACCAATACATATAGGTCATCTGGCCGGCGTTTACATTCCTGCCGATATTTATGTGCGTTACCTTCGCTCGTCTGGCGAAGAAGTTTTGTTTATCGGGGGTTCCGACGAGCACGGCGTGCCAATCACCATTAAGGCTCGTCAGCAGGGAGTTACACCTCAGGATATTGTGGATAAATACCATGAAATCATAAAAAAATCTTTTGCCGAATTTGGTATTTCCTTCGATATTTATTCACGTACCTCCAGTAAAATTCATCACGAGACTTCGGCTGCGTTTTTCAAAAAATTGTATGACCACGGAAAGTTTATTGAAAAACATACGGAACAATACTATGATGAAACTCACCAGACATTCTTATCTGACCGCTATATCACAGGAACCTGTCCTATCTGCAGTTTTGAAAGAGCTTACGGCGATCAGTGTGAAAATTGTGGTGCTTCGCTGAATCCGACAGACCTGATTAATCCCAAATCCGCGCTAAGCGGTCAACCTCCTGTGCTAAGAGAGACAAAACACTGGTACCTGCCATTGAATGATTACACTGACTGGTTGAAAGAATGGATTCTTGAAGGTCATAAAGATGATTGGAAGACAAATGTTTACGGTCAGGTAAAATCATGGATTGATCATGGCTTGCAACCTCGTGCGGTTACCCGTGACCTGGACTGGGGGGTTAAAGTCCCGCTGCCGGAAGCTGAGGGTAAGGTGCTGTATGTCTGGTTTGATGCTCCGATAGGCTACATCTCGGCTACCCGCGAATGGGCAGAACAAAAAGGAGAAAATTGGGAAAAATGGTGGAAAGATTCCGATACACAATTGATCCACTTTATCGGAAAAGATAATATCGTGTTTCACTGCATCATTTTCCCGGCAATGCTGAAGGCTGAAGGTTCCTATATTTTGCCGGACAACGTTCCTGCTTTTGAGTTTCTCAATCTTGAAGGGGATAAAATTTCTACTTCCCGCAACTGGGCTGTATGGTTGCATGAATATCTTAAAGATTTTCCTGATAAACAGGATGTTCTGCGATATGTACTTACTGCCAATGCACCAGAAACCAAGGATAATGATTTTACATGGAAGGATTTCCAAACCCGTAATAACAGTGAATTACTCGCTATTTTTGGTAATTTTGTTAACCGTTCGCTGGTATTAACGGAAAAATATTTCGAAGGTCAGGTTCCGGAACGAAATGCCCTTACTAAAGAAGATCAGCAGGTGTTGGATGAAATCGTGGCAACACCGGACCGAATCAGTCAAAGTCTCGAAAATTTCAGATTCAGAGAAGCATTGACCGAAATGATGAACCTGGCACGACTGGGCAATAAATACCTGGCCGATAACGAACCCTGGAAAGTTATTAAAACTGATGAAGAACGCGTGAAAACCGTACTTAACATTTCTCTTCAGATTTGCGCTAACCTCAGTATTGTTGCTGAGCCTTTTTTACCTTTTACTGCCCGTAAACTCGCTGCTTTGCTCAACATGGATTTACTCATGTGGAAAGATGCCGGCAGTGGCTCCCTGCTCAAATCCGGACATAGGATTAATAAGCCGGAATATTTATTTGATAAAATTGATGACGCAACAATAGAATTGCAGGTGCAAAAATTACTCGACACTAAAAAAGAGAACAAAAATGGTAGCTTTACACCTAACGCGTCGAAAGCGATTATTCAATACGATGAATTTGCCCGGATGGATATACGTACGGGTACTATACTTGAAGCAGAACGAGTGCCCAAAACAAAGAAGCTGATGAAGCTGAGAATTGATACAGGTATTGACCAACGTACTGTAGTTTCAGGTATAGCTGAACAATACACGCCGGAGGAAGTTGTTGGACGCAAAGTGAGTATTTTGGTGAATCTTGCACCCAAGCAACTGAAGGGAATCACTTCGCATGGCATGATCCTGATGGCAGAAAATCCTGATGGTTCACTTGGATTTGTTGCACCTCCCGCTAATTATGTAAACGGGAGTGAGATTAAATGATAATTATCGGGTCAGCAAAAATTAAAAAAACTGAGCGCTGTATGTTTATTCAAATTCAATGAGCAGCTCTTTTTTTGAAACTACACTACCTTCCTTAACAAGCACTGATTTTATTTTTCCATCAAAAGGTGCAAGGATTAAATTTTTCATTTTCATTGCTTCCAGAATGAGCAGTTTGTCGTTTTGTTTAACCTTGCTGTTTTTCTTTACATAAACCTTGCGGATCGTTCCCGGAATGAATGCTTTGATCAGTTTTGGATTTGGCGGATTGTAAGGTTTACGTTGTTCATATTTTTTGTTGAATGTGGTGCGATATTTAACATCATCAATGATGATAGAGTGATATTTTACTGGTTGGTCAGTTTCCATTGTTCTCATTTATTAATGATTATTTCGGTCAGTTTGATGCACGCTGTTCAGGTAATGATTCGGATGAATTGCGGAAACATCAGAAAGGTGGAATTCCATGTTTTTTCTGCGGTACAATTTCTGATTTATTATTTGAAATCTCGAGAGCGTGAATTAAAAAATGACGTGTCTCAGCTGGTTCTATGACTGCATCAATATATCCATAAGCAGCAGCAACGTATGGATTGGCAAATTTTTTCTTGTATTCCTTAATTTTTTGTTTCCGCATTTCTTCAGGGTTCTCAGCAGTGGTGATTTCTTTACGGAAAATGATGTTGGCAGCTCCTTCAGGTCCCATTACAGCGATTTCGGCAGTGGGCCAGGCAAATACAAAATCAGCTTTCAGGTGATGAGAACACATGGCAATGTATCCTCCTCCGTATGCTTTTCGCATAATGAGGGTGATTTTTGGAACAGTAGCTTCTGAATAGGCGTACAGAATTTTTGCTCCATGACGTATTACCCCCGCATGTTCCTGTTCAATGCCTGGCAGGTATCCCGGAAGGTCAACCAAAGTACAGAGAGGAATGTTGAAGGCATTGCAGTACCTGATGAAGCGGGCAGCTTTATTGGAGGAGTCCACATCGAGCACACCTGCCAGCACCATTGGCTGATTGGCTACAAATCCTACTGTCTGGCCATCAAGCCGGGCAAAACCTATCACAATATTGGCGGCAAACAACTCCTGAATTTCAAAGAAATCCGAATCGTCGACTATCGATTTGATAATATCTCTGACATCATAAGGTTGTTTTGGATCGGCCGGCATGATGTCATCAATTTTGTAGCGACGGATTTTTGGATTTTTTTTGGGAAACGTATCTGCTTTTTTAAAATTATTCCAGGGGATGTAGCTGACCAGTTGTTTGATTTGGTCGAAACATTCCTGTTCGCTCTCTGCAAAAAAATGAGCATTTCCGGTAATTTCAGCATGTACCCGTGCACCGCCAAGCTCCTCCATCGATATTTCTTCTCCCAGTACTGTCTTAATCACTTCCGGACCAGTGATGAACATCTTTGAAATTTTATCTACTACAAACACAAAGTCGGTCAATGCTGGCGAATAAACAGCACCGCCTGCACACGGGCCAAGGATCACAGAAATCTGAGGAATTACCCCCGAAGCTTGTGTGTTACGATAGAAAATATCTCCATAACCCGCGAGGGAGTTTACTCCTTCCTGAATTCGGGCTCCACCGGAATCATTGATACCGATAATCGGAACCTTCAACTTCATGGCATGATCCATAATCTTTGTGATTTTTTTTGCATGCATGAAACCCAACGAGCCTCCTGCTACTGTAAAATCCTGGGCATAAATACATACAGGATGTCCGCTGATCGTGCCTGTTCCTGTGACTACTCCGTCACCGGGAAGATATTTTTTATCCATGTCAAAATCTTTGCCTGCATGTTCGACAAAAAGATCGTATTCATGGAATGATTTAGGGTCGAGTAAAGCAATGATACGTTCACGTGCAGTGAGTTTCCCGGTGGCTTTCTGCTTCTCAATGGCCTGCGTGCCGCCTCCCTGAAGCGCATCACGCATGCGGCGACGCAAATCAGTTGATTTCGATTTTATTGACATAGTTCAATGTTTTCAAATTTCTTTTCTCAGTAAAAATTCTCTCTCAAATAAGCGTGCAAAAATACTGCATTTTGAAAAAGTAACTTTTTAACCAAAAAAGCAAAAGTAATTATTAAAGTCAACCTGAAAATTTAAAAATTGTCAATTTCATTAATAGGCTGATTCAATCATTCAGTTGAAAAATGGAATTTCTGGCTGTTTTTCCCTCCTCTTCATAAAAATTGTGATTTTTAGTTTATGGCGTAAACCGGGAGTCAACTATTGTTCACTAATGCAGATTTTCAAGAATTAAGGTTGAATTTATTCTTTTAAGTAAAAGAGTAAAAAAGAATACCTTTAATAATTTAAATATTTACTTTTGTGGCAGGTTAAACCAGCTAATCATTTTATTAACACAACATTAAATCACTATGAGAAAAACTATGTTTTTACTTACCGCTCTTCTGTTTACAGGACTTTTACTAAATGCTCAGGTGGCCCGCGAAAAAGTGCTTATTGAATTATTCACAGGAGTAAACTGCTCTTACTGTCCGGCTGCAGCCAACGGAATAAAAGATATGATAGCTGCAGGTCTTGATATCGCTCCGGCTGCCATACATACATCTTCTTTCAGTTCCCCGCAGTTTTATACTCCGGAAACCAATGCAAGAGCTCCTTACTATGGAGTTACAAGTTATCCTACAGCCTGGTTCGATGGTGTAACCAGTAGTGTGGGCGGAGGCGGTGCCGGTCAGAGCAATTACACACAGTACCTGCCCAAATATAATCAGCGCATTGGAACTCAAAGTCAGTTTACCATTGCATTATCCTATGAAAATGTTGGAGGCAATGATTATGTAGCTCATGTAGCAGTTGAAAAAGTAGTTTCCACAACATACAACAATGTAGTTTTTCAGCTATTTCTTACCGAATCAAATATCCAGTATAGCTGGCAGGGGATGACCGAATTGAATTTTGTTACCCGCGACATGATCCCCAATCAAAATGGCACCCCGCTGGATTTCTCAGGTAGCAATATTGTAGAATTTGAACTGCCCTTCACTTTGAATCCGGCCTGGCAAAAAGAAAACTGTGACCTTATAGGTTTTGTCCAGAACAACACTGGTAAAGAAGTAATGCAAACCAAACTGGTAACCATGAATACTCCTGAATACACACTTGATGCTGAATTGTTCAGTGTGATGAACGTACCCGATGAAATCTGTTCAGGATTGCTCGAACCTGAGGTGATAATTAAGAACAAAGGAGCTGAAATCCTTACTTCACTCAACGTAAATTTCGAAATTAACGGCGTCCTGATCTATACTCATCCTTGGTCAGGATCACTTGCATTTACCGAAAAAGCTCACATCCAGATACCGGAATTTTCCTTTGAACTGACTGAACAAAATCAAATCAATATTTTTATTTCTGATCCCAATAACGGCACTGACGAAAATCCGGACAATGACCTCCAGAGTATTGAAGCAGTTTATCCTGAAATAGTAAATGATTATCTGATCCTCATCATGAGCACAGATAACAACCCGGGCGAGACTACCTGGGAAGTAACCGACGGTGCCGGCGAAGTAATCAAAACAGGTGGCCCTTACACTGTTCCAAACAATTTCTTCAGAGATACTGTTTATTTTACAGGTGTTCCGGGTTGCCACAGATTTGTCATGCACGATGCCGGTGGTAATGGACTTGCTACTTATTACACACTCAGATCATTTGTGGATGGAACGCTGAAAACCATTGGAAATGGTGCTGCATTTGGTTTTAATGAAGCAAATGAGTTTTCGGTTGATTTTGGTGTTGGTCTTGACGAAACAACCACTGAAACTCCATCAATGGATATATTCCCCAATCCGGTTGTCCGTGATGCCATCGTAAATTTCAACATCAAGCAGGGCAGCCGGGTAGCTATTGAACTGTTTGACATATCCGGGAAAAAAGTCAATCAACTTGCCAATCAGTACTATGCTGCCGGTAATCACACTATCATACTGAATACAAGTGAGTTGAACAACGGAATTTATTTTCTTAATCTGCAATCCGGAGATATGCTGTTCACCCGAAAGATTGCAGTGATGAAATAACTAAGATTTTATTGAAACTAAAGCCATTTACCAGTTTTGATGTAAATAGCTTTTTTTACCCGTCTCTAAAAAAGGATCGGAAAGGTTGTTGTACCGGAATATTGAGTCTTTTTTATTCAGACAGTTCATCAAAACGTGATATTTTTTTCTTTTTTGGTTCAGGGTAAAGATTATTTTTGCATCACCGCTCATCAATCAAATAAGAAAAAACATTTTATTATGCAACCGGCAGAAAGACATAAAATTCTGGGAAGTTTCCTGTTTCCTGCGCTGTTTGTCGGGTTGATGTGGTTGGTTAAAGTTGCTGAAATTGTTTTTGAGACGAGTTTTTCACACTTTGGAATATTTCCTCTTAAGTTTTCAGGTTTGGTTGGCATATTGACTGCACCGTTCATTCATGGTGATATGGCGCATCTTACGGCCAACAGCCTTCCGTTTCTTGTACTGGGTGCGTTGCTTTTTTATATTTACAGGCCAATTGCCCCTAAGATTTTCATTCTCATTTACCTGATAACTGGTTTCTGGGTTTGGGTGCTGGGTCGTGAATCTTTTCATATAGGAGCAAGTGGTGTAGTTTATGGTTTGGCATCTTTTCTGTTTTTCAGTGGAATATTCCGAAAGGATCACAGGCTTCTGGCTATTACCTTCCTGGTTGTTTTTCTCTATGGCAGTATGGTTTGGGGTATTTTTCCCGAATTGTTTCCCGAAAAAAATATTTCATGGGAATCACACCTGATGGGCATCATTGCAGGTATTGTTCTGGCTTTTTATTTCAAAAATGAGGGAGGGCCACGAAGAAAATTTTACAGTTGGGAGCTTGAAGAAGAAGACAATAGTGAAGATGACCCTGATGCTTACTGGAAAATAAAACCTTCTCAAAAAGGAAGACAAAATACTGATAATCCGGCGCAGCCACCAGAAATTACTTACATTTATAAAGAATCAAAACAAAAACAGAATAATTCTGAAAATCTATAAAATAATTAATCAAATGAAAAACACAGAAGTTTACATTGTTTCAGCAGTAAGAACAGCAATAGGAAGTTTTAACGGTTCTTTGTCGGATTTGCCGGCAACACGGCTTGGCGCCGAAGTTATCAAAGCTGCTTTACAACGCGGTGGCATTAGTCCTGAAATGGTTGATGAAGTCTTTATGGGTAATGTAATGTCAGCTAATCTTGGACAGGCACCGGCAAGGCAGGCCGCTTTATTTGCCGGATTACCTGTTAGTATTCCCTGCACAACCGTCAATAAAGTATGTTCCTCGGGATTAAAATCGGTGATGTTGGGAACCCAGTCCATATTGCTCGGCGATAATGAAATTGTTGTAGCAGGAGGCATGGAAAGCATGTCTAATGTTCCGCATTACATATCAGGTGCAAGAAAAGGAATGAAACTCGGCCACGGACAACTAACCGATGGGATGATAAAAGACGGACTTTGGGATGTGTACAATGATTTTCACATGGGAAGTGCTGCTGACAATACTGCAAAGGTCAGGGGAATCAGCCGTCAGGAACAGGATGAACTGGCCGTTGAATCATACCGGAGAGCGGCAAAAGCTGTGTCAGAAGGGAAATATGCTCCGGAAATTGTTCCGATAGAAATTAAGTCGAAAAAGGGAGTAACCATCGTAGATCAGGATGAAGAATATAAAAATGTGAATTTTGATCGCATTCCATTTCTAAGCCCGGTCTTCAACAAGGATGGAACGGTTACTGCTGCAAATGCTTCGACCATTAACGATGGTGCTGCAGCACTGGTGCTGATGAGCAGAGAAAAAGCAAATGCCCTTAAAATAAAACCTTTGGTGAAAATTTTGGGATACGGCGATGCTGCACGTGAACCCGAATGGTTTACAACAGCTCCTTCGCTGGCGATACCCAAAGCGGTTGAAAAAGCAGGATTAAAGCTTACGGATATTGATTTCTTTGAGATTAATGAAGCTTTTGCCGTAGTTGCACTGGCTGTAATGCAAGACCTGAATCTTGATCCTTCGCGGGTGAATATTTGGGGAAGCGGAGTTTCGATGGGACATCCGCTGGGTGCTACAGGTGCAAGAATTCTGGTTACCTTAATCAATGTACTAACGCAAAATCGTGCCCGCTTCGGAGTAGCAGGACTGTGTAACGGAGGGGGAGGAGCTTCCGCTGTTGTGGTTGAAAATCTTCAGTTTTAACCTTCATCTTACTGATGTTTTACTACCTGAAAATGTAAATTCTTCATCGCATTGTTGATAACTTTATTTTTTTCTAACTTGTTTTTATTTAGTCGGTTAGGCTGAAAATAACATTTTTTCACATTCTGAAATACGACAAAAGTACTTTTCGTAAAATATTTTTGCGTTAGTTTTGCCCGGACTATTTAAATGTAGCCAAGCTAACATTTTATTTATCAACTAATACGATGCAAGATGAAAAATGACATGAACCATGTTATTATCAACTGCCCCTTTTACCAGAAAAACCAAAGTTTGCTGATGGAAAGCAAACGAAAAATAAACCAGACCAACCGACCTATCGAAAAATCCATTTATGCTGAAGATGTTGAAACTTTTGCCAATAAACTATTGACATGCAGTGATTTTGACAATAATCGCAAAGAATGTCAGCACTGCCATCAGTTTGCGCTAAAGCAAAAACAATCAGTTATACAGTTTTTGGGTGAGCAGGCAATCGTTTGAGACTATTTTTTAATTTTTATTCTGGCATCTACAGCAATTACCTTTTCGGCTGTTCCAAGCAAAGGATTCAGGTCGAGTTCCATGATTTCAGGTGCAGCACCAACAAGAGCTGACAGTTTTTGAATAACCGAGACAAACAGGTTTTCATTAACGCCCTGCTGTTTTCTTATGCCTTTGATAATTTTGTAGCTCTTAAGATTGCGTATCATTTGCCGTGCTTCAGTTTCTGACAGAGGCGCAAGGCTGGTGCTTACATCTTTCAGCACTTCGATAAAAATACCTCCCATCCCGCAAAGAATCATATGACCGAATTTAGGTTCATATTTTGCTCCGGCAAACAATTCAATTCCTGAGAGCATCGGTTGAACAAGAACTGCCGATGCATCAGGGATTTGCATCAATCGTTTGAATGTTGTTTCTATCTGTTCCGGAGTTTTAAGATTAAGAGCGACTCCTCCCACATCTGATTTATGGATAGGTCCGACCACCTTCATCACTACAGGAAAGCCAAGTTTTGCTGATTCATTCAGCGCGTCTTTTACATTCGTAACAACGGCTTCACCGGCACGTGGAATAGCGGCAGCATCGAGAAGTGCCTGAACCTGCAACGGAGTAAGATAACCGTCAGCACATCCGGTCAGGACAGATCTTATTTTTTGTTTATCGACTTCAGGTTGGAGAATGTTTTCGGGGGCTGGTTCAGGGTGATTGACAACCCTGCAAAGGGCATTTCCCAGAATGACCTCATCAGGAAAGTTTATTCTGCCTTTTGAAAGAAACTCGGCAACTTCTTCTTTGGCTGTCAGGATCGAAGGCAGTACCGGGAAAATTGGTTTTCGGCTGGTTTTCATTTTCTCATCGAGTACGCGGTAGGCATCAAAAACCCTGATTAATCCAGGAGTTCCGAAAATTACTACCATCGCATCAATTTCATCGAATTTGGTGTCAACATAATCGATAATGATCCCGAGCTGTTCTGCCGTTCCTGTTGCCAGAAAATCAATCGGGTTGGCGACAGATGAACCGGGAAACAGTTGCCGGAGCAGTTCATCGGTTTCAGGGTGTTGAATGTGAGGAACTTTCAGTCCACCATTGGAAAGAGCGTCTGTGAGCATTACGGCAGGTCCGCCTGCATGAGTGATAATTGCGATATTTTTCCCTTTCACCGGTTGATGGCGGAATACCGAGGCGATGGTTATAAGGTCTTCGCGTCCATAACAACGCAGGATACCCGCTTTCTTAAAAAGCGCATCTACGGCTGCATCCGGGCTTGCAAGTGCTCCTGTATGCGAAGAGGCAGCGCGGCTTCCGGCTTCAGATGAACCTGCTTTGATCGCTGCTATTCGGCAACCTTTTCGAATGAGTGATGATGCATGTTTGAGAAGTTTCTGAGGTTTGTTTATTGTTTCAATATAAAGCAGTTTGACTTTTGAGCTAGTTTCCGGATGAAATGATTCATCCATATATTCAAGAATCTCTTCCACACCCATTTGAGCGCTGTTTCCGACAGAAAAAACACTGTTGAAGGTGAGCCCTTTTGGAATGGCTGATTCCATGATGAAAACAGCCGTTGCTCCTGATCCGGAAATAAAATCGATTCCCTGTGGATTGAGTTGCGGAATAGGTTCAGTGAAAATACTTGCATGTTCCGGGGTTAAAACGCCGATACAATTTGGGCCGATCAGCGAGCCATTTACCGAATTAATAATATTTACAATTTTTGTTTCCAGCTCTTTCCCGGCTTCACTCTCTTCACCAAAACCGGCAGAAATTATGATAAAGGCTTTGGTTCCTTTGTCATAAGCCAGTGTTTCGACAGCATCCAGCGTATATTTGGCGGCTATGGCGATGATGGCCAGATCGGTTTGTGGAAGATTTCCCAGATTTGTAAAGGACCGAATCCCCTGTACTTCAGTTTCTTTTGGATTCGACACATAAAGTTTGCCTTTAAATCCCTGGTCAATCAGATTTTTCAGGATTTTACCCCCTGGTTTTGTAATGTCGTTCGAACCCCCAACTACTACAATGCTCCCGGGATTTATTAGTTCTTTGGTAACCATTTCGATGATTTTTTTTACGAAAATATTTTTGATTAAAGAGTTGCGAAAGTACAATTTTTAAACCTCCTGAAGGTCGTTTAACAGGCTGAATGAACAGGAGATTTGCAAAATTCCGGCAACAAAGAAGGAATTTGTCTTGAAAATCATTTGTAAATCAGGTTTAAAACAACGACATTTGAGAAGGCGGATTGTCGTGTTTTGGCTTTTTCTTTGGTGGTGGGGGAGAGGAATGGCTTACTTTTGAAGGAGCAACCGGCTGATCGGGAAAGTCCTTCTCGTCAGCATCTGATATTTCCTGTAAGGTAAAAAAGTCAGTTTCCGGATTTTGTTCAACAGATTCGTTTTGGTTATCAGTGTGGGAAACTTCCGTTTCTTCTTCTTCCAGTGCTGAATCATTCCATTCAGCATCGACAGGATTATCACTCCGTATTTCAGGTGGCTGGAGCCATTCCACATTTTCAATAAAATATCCGGAAAGTCGTTTTCCTTTGGCTTTATAGCTTTTTATGCCGATAAACTCTTCGGTCTGAATGATCTCAGCGGCGATCTCTTTTCCGTTTTTGTGCCTGTCGAAAATAATTTTGAGCACCGGGTGATGATCAGCGGACAGGGTAATTAGTTTTGAGTCGTCGTTTCCGTTGATAAAAGAGGTTTTCTTGTCAGTATCATCTGTCGAAAACCTTTTGATGTAATGCAGTCCTGTTTCTCCTTCCAGATAAACGGCAGTGAAAACATGTTCAGGATTATACTTTCGGACACAGATAACATCGGAATCAAAGTGGGTGGTCAGATCGAAGCCGGTAATCCTGAAATCACCTGATTGCATAAAAGACACGATTTTGTCGTTGCCTTTAAATGCTCCGATATACAGGCCGCGTTCTTCAGTGTTAAGTCTTTTTACACTGTCGTCGAACCAGATGTTCATAGCACCAAGTGTCGAAATACCTTCTTCCTTGATAACAATTTTTCTGACAGTATTTTTTGTGAGAATGTTTCCCAGTGAATTTCTTCCTTTTATGGCAAGGGTGCTGAAATCGAAATCCAGTGTGGTTTTCTTCAGGCGGGGTTTGGGTTTAAGGTTAATGGTAACAATTTCGGCTTCGCCATTGGGGTTAGCTGAAAAGTAAAGTACTTTGCTGTCGGGTTCCCCTTTGGTAAGGTTATACTCCTTATCGCGGGTAATGCTGGTAACAGCGAAACGTTTTACAAAGGCAGCTCCGGTGCGTCCGTCACGATAGACAGCGTTGTAAATTGTGCGTTCGTCATTTCGCTTGAAAACATCAATATGAATGATATTTTTTCCTACAAAAAATTTGGGTGCAACTTTAGTAACAAGATAAGTTCCATCTTCGCGGAAGGCAATGATTTCGTCAATATCGGAGCAGTCGCAGACATATTCATCTTTTTTCAGGCCTGTTCCTGCGAAACCTTCTTCTCTGTTCACATATAATTTTTCGTTGGCTGCTGCAACCATTGTGGCTTCTATATTGTCGAAATTTCTGATTTCGGTAAGGCGTTCTTTGCCTTTGCCATACTTTTTTTTGATGGCCAAAAAGTAGTTAATGGCAAAATCAATCAAATGATGCAGATGGTTATCAACTTCTTCCAGTTCAATTTCGATTCCGCGAATGGTTTCATCCGCTTTGAAAGCGTTGTATTTTGAAATGCGTTTGATTTTGATCTCTGTCAGCCGGATGATATCTTCACGGGTAACTTGTCGTTTGAAGAGATGCTTGAAAGGTTCAAGTCCGTGGTCAATGGCAACAATGACAGCGTCCCATGTTTCGCACTCTTCTATGTCGCGGTAGATGCGTTCTTCGATGAATATTTTCTCAAGTGAGGAAAAATGCCAGAGTTCTTCCAGCTCGTTTTTCCTGATCTCAAGTTCCATTTTTAAAAGGTTCACCGTGTTGTCGGTGGAGATTTTCAGGATTTCATCCACACCGATGAAGTGCGGTTTACCGTCATAGATTACGCATGCATTGGGCGAAACAGAGATTTCGCAGTTGGTGAAAGCGTAAAGGGCGTCAATGGTTTGATCGGGTGAGATGCCCGGTTGCAGTTGAATTTGTATTTCAACTTTATCGGAGGTATTATCATCAATTTTTTTGATTTTGATTTTACCTTTATCACTGGCCGAAACTATGGAATCAATAAGGTTTGTGGTAGTTGTTCCGAACGGGATTTCTGTGATGATCAGGTTTTTTTT
>Ga0116152_10000471_pt1 | contig 32675 bp, 28 predicted proteins | sample AD_UKC119_MetaG_FD_89894 | JGI IMG/M metagenome (GOLD analysis project Ga0116152, IMG submission 89894) | Active sludge microbial communities of municipal wastewater-treating anaerobic digesters from Hong Kong - AD_UKC119_MetaG | ecosystem: Engineered > Bioreactor > Anaerobic > Digestate... | reverse complement strand
GCGACATCATCAGCTGATGATAACGCCCCTGCAGCCGTGGCTCCGCCTCGGCGAGATTCGGGACATACCATCATTCATCGACGAAACTCGACCCAACACTCGACACTTGTGTAGATACTATTGGCTTCAGCCCTGGGGGCGCGATGATCGAATGTGAGGAAACGTTCAGCACAACGCGCAATTTCGATCCTTCGCGCCTGAGCGACAACTCGCGCGATCAGCGCATGAGCGCCGCGATGCAACGATCCACCTGATCTATCATCGTCGCACGCCTACGGAATCACCGATGACAGACTCAGGGAGTGAACGCGACCGGCTAGCTAAGCCCCCGATCCCGGAGGGATCAAGTGGGCCTAGCCTCCGATTCATCGGGGGGTTGTCGGTGAGCGATGAATGTTCCCGTCCCGGCGGGACGGGATGAGCGGAGTGAGTGCGAGGTCGCGCCGTCCCGGCGGGACGGCAATCAACGATGGTTGGCGCTCAACCCCGCTCTTGAACGGGCGGGCTATTGTCGAGGCGTCCCTTGCGGGACGCTGGCTGGGACGTCCCGTGCGGGATTGACGCGTTGAAGTCGCGCCGCGCGTGGAGGAGCCCGGCACGGCGAAGTTTGACCGGGGAGGCGACACTCGCGCGAATAGCCTCCGCGACCTGCGAGATCTGACGGGCCCATGGCCCATACCACTGACGCCACCCAATAATCACATCCAATGGCCTCCTGCATTGACCACCCTTATTGAAGTTTCTTAACCCAATCGGGCGCAACTGTCGAAAAACAGCGTAGGCAACGATACCAAGATCGGGCACCGCCCCGATCACGATTCCAGGAGCGTCGAATGTTCAAGCGCCCATCATTCCAGACTTTCCGAAGAACCCCGCGCAACGCGCTCTCCCCGTTTTTCGACCTCATGTACACGCTCGGAACGCTCGTGACACTAAGTATGGCCGCCAACCTTGAGCTATGGATTCTCCGACTAGAAACAGCCCTGTTCGCCATCTACTTCCTTTTCGTTGCCGGCCTATCGTTCTATTGCCTAATCTTCGACAGAGATGCCATCTACTCAGAAAACTATCTCATACACAGACTTAGACTCACAAGAGAACACGAACGACAACATCGCGACTCCGAGAGTCACGCCGCCTAGAAATCGCATTTGAAGCTAAGCGATACTCCGACCATCGATAGGACCGCCACATCGTCGTGTAGATTGTCCCCCGACACTCCACGCAATTGCCCCGTTCTAGATACAGAAACTAACTGATCAAACATCCGAGATATCTCTTATCGGACTCATCGCTGAATCATACAACGACTTCAGTGACTCGATCTGGAATCCGACCTTACGTGCAATCTCCGTCAGTTTTGAATGCGACCGCACGACTTCCCGCTTGTCACCATCTATGCTCCCGACAACAAGCGGCACCACAGACTCGACTAAAGGGATCCATCGTCCCACGAGGGTCTCCCGCCATGACGGGTTAATATACTCAGGCGCGACAGCCCATGAAAAACGATCTGGAAGTGGACGGTCTAAGATCTGCGCCGCGAGTTCACCAATTAGCGATACTACAAATAGCTTCGCCGTGGAATATTGCATGAATTCGTGTAAGTCCGCCTGGCGCTCAGTGAGCGACTCCGACCGATGTCGACCAATGAGACCGAGTTTGTGATTATTAACAGCAACAGACAACGCCTCCACCAGGAGACAATGCCCAGCCGTAATCTGCAGAGGAAACACGCCTTCGTATATGGAACGATCCTCAAATATCGCTTTCCGGGATCGGAAGGCAGTCTGGAATCGTCCGTGAAACGCAGCAAGAAACGGCGCTAACGCTTCCGCCTGAATCGCCGCCCCGTCAAGACGCTGTGCACCCTGCCTCCGATGCACATACGTAATTCCGGTCTTTTGAAACTCTCCCTGGAGCCGCTTTTGCACCACATCATTCGAACGAATATCAAACGCCTTAATCTCATTCTGCGTATTGTTATTCGCGACGATCTCATCCACAACTTCTGGATTACTACATGTAATGAAGCGACACGGAACGCGACATCTCGATGCGGATTCACGCGGTGCCCTCCCCAAGACGCCTGTGGTCTGCGCACCGTTTATCACACTCACCCCTTTGGCCTCTATTGCTCCATTTCGATAGACCACGCGGCTCGATAGAATGGTGACTCCGTTGTTGTAGGCCCAAAAACGCTCCGGGCTCTGAATTACCGTCTCTAAGATTCTTCGATTAATACTCGTCTTCCTATTAAGCAAATCGAGGAACCCCTTAATATTCGCACTAAACAACTCCTCCCCATACTCCACGTAGAGATCGTGTAACTGCGACCCACTTATTGTTGTTTGTATCGCCGACCACCCACTACCTCTTTCAGTCAACGCCTCATATACTGGAAACGTCTGTTTCTTTGTCACAACAATTTGCTTTGTTAGAGAGTTAAAGAGCTGCTGCAAGAGCGTCAACCCAATTTCACGAACAACTACGGATACGTTTCCATCTTGAATAAGCGACCCAACAGACTCGGCAACAGTTGCCAAGGAGTCCCGTACACTCGCGGACTCCTGAGAATTATGGACGTACAAGAGATGCAACTGCCGTAGTCTCCCTTCCTTCATGAGGTCCTGCAATTCAGCCGCCTTCGGGCGGATTATTGCCGGAATTTTCTCAACATCTCGTTTCAAAAGCCAAGATACAGCGGTCAAGATATCGTCAGCTTTGTTGGTCGAAGCGGTAGACTTGCTCCAGGCGTCGCTTATCGTCGTCTGAACGACAAAGGCGATTCCTGAATCAAGGTCAATATAGACAATATCACAGTCTTTATCGTCGGGACCATCAATGAGTCCCTGACCAGCAACCTCAAGATAGTCATAGAGATTTGCATACAAACAAAGCGCGTATACGCCGTATGCCTGGCGCAGAGGCACGTTCTTCCAATCTACCTTGAGAAACTCCTCCAAGACTGGATACGCCCTTATCAGATCACTACTCGGCTTACTGAAGCCTGAATCACCTATATCTTTTGCGACCTTTCGCCTCGCCACCTTCTTCTTTTGAGCGACCTTCTTGGTCGGCAATACGCCATCGCTCTTCCGGACAACTTTCTTCACTTTTTCTCGCTTCGCGCCACGCCCCTGTTTTGCCATAACGCCTCTCCGACATTTGTCCATTGGGCGATACAATCAGACACCATGTGCTCCAGAATACTGCATTCGCCCCGCATTGACACGTCGCGCTCTTCCCGATACCCCGATCAAGCCCCTATCTGAACAACCCTCGTCCGGCGCCCAATGTCGCGGGCCCGACCGCCGCAAACTCCATTTGCGCGAATTTGCGACCGTTTGCGAGGGTTTGCGGCCGTTTGCACGTGGCGTTTTTTCGCGAATTCGCCACAACCGAATGGAATCAAACAGCTTAGGGGTGAAATGATGAATGACACCAGAAACGCCGAACGCATTGCGGCTCAGGAAACCACCAGCATCGTCTTCGAACGCATCGACCCGCCCCTGCGAAGAAAAATCAACATCGCCATTATCGAGCGACGACCACCCACATTCAAAGCGGTCCACGAGAAATTCGCCCTCTCCCGATTGGGCGTCGGCTACCACGCCTTCTATCGCTACGCTCGCCGCATTCGCGCCGAGGCCGCCTACGTGCAGACACTCGGCGCCACCCTCGGCCCCGAGGCCGACCTGCCGCGACTTCTCCCCCGCGTCCTCGCACAACGACTGCTCGAAGCCCTCGCGACGGACAAACCCTCGCCGCGAGCCATCCAGCGACTGACCGAGAGCTATCGCGCCAGTGTCTCCGCACTGGCCAACGTCTCCCGCCATCATCTCCTCCATCCGCGAAACGCCCGCGAAAAGGCGGAGAATGACACGTTCTTCGCCAACCTCATGTCCATCATTCGCGACTATCGACAGGTCGTCGCCATGGACGAGGCCAACGCCCTCCGCCGCGCTCAGGCCGACGACGACGCCATCGCCGACGACGCTCCGCAGACCGCGCCCACCCCCGACGGTCCCATCAACTCGATCGAAAGCACAGACGTGAATCCGCCCCGGGAAGCCGTGATCGGTTCGCAATCGCCGAGCCCGGTCAGTGATGACCGGGTTGAGATTCCGCAAGAGCGCACGAATAACAGAAAGTCCGCGGCGCCCCGCCGCGCGCCGCGGCGAAATCGGCCATCATGACCGCGAGCGTCCATGACAATCCGCGCAATGCAAGAGTGGCCGGACCATGGCGGGTGGCCCGCGGCTTCAGCCGTGGGGGCGCGACGATGGGATGCGGAGAGAAAGAAGGTATGTCGTGGAATGCTGAATCGTCGGCTTTCAGAATTCCAGATCGTCTCGCACAACCGGCGCCTGGCGACGGAATCGATCGTCGCGTCCCCACCCCCGGAAGGTTTGGGCCACCCTATCGCGCCCTATTCCTCCGCGTCCGTCAGGTCGAGGGTCAGCGTCTTTGTGATCGTCATCGTCAGGGAACCGGCGGCGAAGCCGGTCTTTTGCGAGACGGCTTTCGTGCGCGTCAGCGTGAGCGTGAGGGCGCCGGGCGTGAAGTACTGGAGATCCGTTTCGCCGATCGAGACGGAACCATCGTCCGCCAGATCATTGAAAGCCACGGCGTACTCCACAGTGTCCACGCTCCCGGCGCTGTTGTACGAGAGCGCGTAGCCGCTGAGCGTAATGTCGATCGTCGCGTCGTCCTCGTCGTCGGGCGCCTCCCACTGCAGCGTGAAGCCGTCGTAGGTGACTTCGTCCCCGGTCTCGGGCGTCACATCCTCGAAATCCTCCGGCGGCGTCAGTTCCACACTCGTGACGACACCCGCGTCGTCGAATTCGATCGTGTAGGTGTCGGGCTCATCAACGGCCTCGATCGTCGCGGAATAGGCGGACTCAATACCCAGCGACGTCAGCGTCGACGCCGAGAGCGGTACGTTGTTCACGCTGATGATCTGGTCGTCCGCCAGGACGAGCGACTGCCCCAGAGCGCCGAGGAGCCCCGCGTCCTTGACTGTCGCGGCGGCGGTCGCGACGGCCGAACCGCTGACGCGATGCAGGATGAGTGTGAGGATTCCATTCTCCGTGAGGTCGAGCCCCTCCGTCGTCGATGTGCAGCCGGCGGCGATGGGCGCCAGGCAGAGGGCGAGAATCGAAGTCATGCGGGGGCGAAGTCGGATGGTCATATTGTCCCTTTCTGGCGGGTCCTGGGATCAACGCTGTGCGGCGACGCTGATTGCGGCGGGAGCGTTCGTCGTGGCGAGGGCGCTGAACCGAAACTGGTCGATTCTTTCCGCACGCGCCGACGATTTCAACGCCATGAGCATGCACACGACAAACACTGCCATGAACGCGACACAACGCGCGGCATTAGTGGACGGCGACAGCAACACAATCATCGCGTTTTCTCAGCAATTCCGGAGAAACTCGAAGCTAAAGAAATATTCATGAAGGACTCTTCAGGATGAGATCGGCCGGCTTTTGACAATATTGACGGATGTCTATACGTGGCCCGGGCGATCACGCGTGATCGCGGGAGAGGATTCCCGCGAAGAACGGGTACGAGAAAGGAATCTCGTACCAGCGGAGCGAAGGAAATCTCGTACCAGCGGAGCGAAGAGAATCTCGTACCAGCGAGAAAGTCAGAGCCTCGCTGTCCTCAGCGTGGCGATCCTGAAGAATACGCCACGCGCCATCCGTCGCCGCGAGGACGCGGCGGCTCTGAATCGCCTCGCCGGACGAATCCCGCGGCGTACGGGGGCGAGAAGGGATTCTCGCCCCAGCGGCCGGACGAATCCCGCGAAGAGAATGGGTACGAGAAGGGATTCTCGTACCAGCGGAACGCATGCGGATCCATTGGCGGGTGAAACCCGCCCTACGAATTCGCACGCTTGCCTGGGAGGGCAAACATGCCACCCTGTGGCGCACAAAAAAAGCCCGGCCATCGCTGGCCGGGCTCTCATTGTGTCAGGATGGTCGTCCCGCGATTACGTCCCTTCGGCGTCCGTGGTGCCGGCGCCGGCGAGTTCGTTCTCGCCCTTGGCGGGGCCTTCCAGGGCCTCGATGGCGAGGACGGTCATGCCATCCTCGTTCTCGCGGGTTCCGACGATGAGCCGGCTCTTGCCTTCGAACTCGCCGCGGAGCAGACCTTCGGAGATCTGGTCCTCGAGCATCTGTTCGATGGCGCGGCGGAGCGGTCGGGCGCCGAACTTCTCGTCCGTGCCCTTCTCCAGCAGGAGCTCCTTCGCCGGGTCCGTGACTTCCATCGTGTAGCCCTTTTCGGCGAGTCGCTTTCCGACCTTGCCAAGCTCGAGCTCGACGATCTGGACGAGCTGCTCGTGGACCAGCTTGCGGAAGACGACGATCTCGTCGATTCGGTTGATGAACTCGGGACGGAAGTAATCCGTCAGCTCGTTCTTCAGCGTCTCGACCATGCGGCCGTAGCTCGTGTCCTCGTCGCGCTTCTCGAAGCCGAAGGTCGTTCGGTTCGTGATCTTGTCGGCGCCGATGTTGCTCGTCATGATCAGCACGACGTTGCGGAAATCGACGTGGCGACCGAACGAGTCGGTGAGCCGGCCCTCTTCCATGATCTGCAGGAGCATGTTGAAGACGTCGGGATGCGCCTTTTCGATTTCATCCAGCAGCACGACGGCGTAGGGGCGTCGTCGGATGCGCTCGGTCAGCTGGCCACCCTCCTCATAGCCGACGTATCCCGGAGGGGCGCCGACGAGGCGGCTGACGTTGTGCTTCTCCATGTACTCGGACATGTCGAGCGTGATGAGCGCGTCGTCCGAGCCGAACATGAAGTTCGCCAGCGTTTTGGCGAGCAGCGTCTTACCGACACCGGACGGACCGATGAAGATAAAGCTGCCCATCGGTCGATTCGGATCCTTCAGACCGCTGCGCGAGCGTCGGACGCTGCGGGCGACGGCGCTGATGGCCTCGTTCTGACTGATGACGCGCTTGTGCAGCTCGTTTTCGAGTTCGAGCAGGCGCTCGGCCTCTTCCTTCTCGAGCCGCGTGAGCGGAACGCCCGTCATGAGACTGACGACTTCGGCGATGACTTCCTCATCGACGACGCCATCGATCTCGCTGCGGCGGTTCTGCCATTCGCGTTCGAGCTCTTCGAGCTCGTCGCGCATCTTCTGGGCCTTGTCGCGCAGGTCGGCGGCGCGCTCGTAGTCGGCGTTGCGGACGGATTCGTCCTTCTCCATCGTGAGGCGCTTGATGTCGGCGTCCAGCTCCGTGAGCTTGGAGGGCTTGGTCATCGCCTTGAGGCGGACGCGGGCGCCGGCCTCGTCGAGGACGTCGATCGCCTTGTCCGGCAGGACGCGCGACGGCACGTATCGCATCGACATGTCCACGGCCGCGCCGAGGGCGGCGTCCGTGATCTGGACACGATGGTGCGCCTCGTAGCGATCGCGCAGACCCTTGAGGATCTGGATCGTCTGCTCGCGATTCGGCGGTTCGACGATGATCTGCTGGAAGCGTCGCTCCAGGGCGCCGTCCTTCTCGATGTACTTGCGGTACTCGTCGAGGGTCGTGGCGCCGATGCACTGGATCTCACCGCGGGACAGGGCGGGCTTGAGCACGTTGGACGCGTCGATCGCGCCTTCCGCGCCACCGGCGCCGACCAGCGTGTGGAGCTCGTCGATGAACAGGATGATGTTCTTGGCGCGTCGCACTTCGTTCATGACGGCCTTGATGCGCTCCTCGAACTGTCCGCGGTACTTGGTGCCGGCGACCATCATGGCGAGGTCGAGCACGACGATCCGCTTGTCCGTGAGCAGCTCGGGCACTTCGTTGTCGACGATGCGCTGGGCGAGGCCCTCGACAATGGCGGTCTTTCCGACGCCGGCTTCGCCGAGGAGCACGGGGTTGTTCTTGTAGCGGCGGCAGAGAACGACGAGGAGTCGTTCAATTTCGGAAGCGCGACCGATGACGGGATCGAGCTTGCCCTGCTTGGCCATTTCCGTGAGGTCGCGACCGAAGGAGTCGAGGGCCGGCGTTCGGGACTTGCCGCCCTTGCGCTGCCCCGTCTCGGCGCTGGCGCCGGGAACTTCCTCTTCGCCGGATCCGGCGCCGAGGAGATTGAGGACTTCTTCGCGCACTTCCTCGAGCTTGATGCCGAGGTTCATGAGGACCTGCGCGGCGACGCCGTCCTGCTCGCGGAGCAGACCGAGCAGCAGGTGCTCCGTGCCGACGTAGTTGTGGTTGAGCTGTCGCGCTTCCTCGATGGCGTATTCGATGACCTTCTTGGCGCGGGGCGTCTGGGGGAGCTTGCCCATCGTGACCATGTCGGGGCCGCTCTTGACGAGCTTCTCAACTTCGAGGCGCACCTTGCGGAGGTCCACTTCGAGGTTCTTGAGAACGTTGGCGCCGACGCCGCTGCCTTCTTTGACAAGACCCAGCAGGATGTGCTCGGTCCCGATGTATTCATGGTTGAAACGCTGGGCTTCCTGATTCGCCAGCGCCATCACCTTTCTAGCTCGGTCCGTGAATCGTTCGAACATCGCCATGGGCCTTTCTTGTTCGGGCCGTCGCCCGTCTGTCGGCTCTCGCCGCCTTCCACGCGACTGGTTCCATCAACCGGCCACGATCCCCACATGTTATTACGCCTGTTGCGGCGTTTCCGATCGAGGCAATTCCGGCGTGCGTAATCCTCGCAACAACCGAAACGTCCCGAAAGAACGCAACGACGGCGTACCGAATTCTAGCCCCCACGTTATGGGGCATCAAACCGGGCGCCTCGCTGGGGACTTCGCCACGGCTCAGAATCTATCGGTTGATCCTCTGAGCCAATGGAGACAACGCCCGTCGAAACCGTATTCAGATTTATTGTGTGTCCGCTCACAGTGGCGGGAATTCGGACACTGCCGGCGAAGGATTGGCGCGGCGGACTGTCGACACAGGACGCCCATGCATCGCCGGGCGCAGGACTTAGCGGAATTTCGGGGCGTTACAGGTTGGCGCCGGCGTCGTGACGGGAATCGCGGAGCCGCAGCAGTAGCGCGATAACATCCGGTCGCTCGGCGTCGAGTGTTGCGGCGGATTCGAGCGCCTCGGCGGCCCCGTCGGGATCACTCGCGGCGAGATCGCGGTTCGCGCGCGCCACGAGCAGATCCACCTCGCGCTGGATCGCGTCGTGTCGGCGACCGAGATGAACGAGCAGAAGCTGGGCCGCCCCCCAGCCCGCGATCGCCAGCCCCAGCGCAAGGACCGTCAGCCAGTGGGGAATCGCCAGCGGCGCGATCCACTGTCCGGCAATCCACAGATTGACGCAGACGGCAAAGAGCGTCGCCAGTGCGAGGCCCAGCCATTCGCGACGAATCGGCGCCAGGCCGGCGCCGGGAACGACCAGGTTCAGCAACATGCAGGCGGAACGTGACATGAGTCAGGTATAACGAAACACGCGGAGATACCGTTCGGAGTCAGCGTCGCCCGATCGACTCATGACGCGCGCCAAGGCGGGATCACGCTAAATCACGGACTGATTGAGTGTCATCCAGGCATAGAGCAGGACGGGCGCCATGGACACCGCGAGCGCGCCGAACGCCATCCCCATCCAGGAGAGCCCCTGTCGCATATTGCGCTTCTGTCCCAGGCTGTTAAAGCCAAGCAGGCCGGCCGTCAGACCGACACCGAGCGTGACGGCGGTCCCTGCGAAGACGCCGATCTGCCGGAACTTCCCCAGGCCGCCCCTGGGATTGAATTGGATCACCATTAACTCTCTGTCAAAGTTGTAGAAGACGGCGACGATGAGCGCACAAAGACAGAGGATCGCCATGGCGCCGAAGACCGCCGCGAATCGCGCCTGGGTTTCATGAAGCCGAAAATTGGGAAGTTTCATGATCGGAAATACCGTGTTGTAAGGGCCAGGTACGGGACGCCCGAGGGTCCCGTGTGATAGTCGGACGCAATACCAACGCACATTATGATAACTCCGTCCGATCGGATCGACCAACGCCGCGCCGGCCTGTCTCGCCGGACGCTCCGGCGCTATGATCCCGCCGATGCGCCGGACGCAAACAACCCGACGCCGAAAGGAACCCACATGAGCGACGCCGAATCCCCCAGCCCTTCCAGTCAGACCTGCGCCCCCGCGATCCGCGTCATGATGATGCCGCGCGACACGAACGCCCACGGCACGATCTTCGGCGGCGTCCTGCTGAGCTATGTGGACCAGGCGGGCGCGATCGAGGCTCGAAAGCTGGGCTGCGCCCGCGTCGTGACCGTCGCCATGGACAGCGTGGAGTTCAAGCACCCTGTCTTCGTGGGCGACGTGCTGAGCTTCTACGCCGAAGTCATCCAGGTGGGTCGCACCTCGGCGCGTATTCGCGTGTCCGTGGAGGCCGAGCGTTTTGAGCCGCCCTGCGAGCACGAACCCGTCACGACGGCGGAACTCGTCTATGTGGCGATTGACGAGCGACGGAAGGCGATTCCCTTCGCGGAATGCCGCATTCAGGACGCCGCGAAGGCCGCGGCGAAAAAGAAACAACCCTAGCGCAGTTATCGGTCATTCTGCGGCACAATACGCCCGAACGCTCACAGGTCTCAGTCCCATCGCGCTGTCGGCAAACGTAGCGGGGAATCGGCTTCGCTGTAGACTCGTCGGACGCGACGCCGCAATGGCGCCCAGCGTCATGCTCGCCGGGTCCGGCGGCGCCGCCTGAACCACTCTGAGGGTCGCGGCTCGGAATGAAGCGCCGACACGCGACTCGATGGATGACTGAAGTGGATTGACATGCTGACCGCCTTCCTCGCTCAATTTGCCGCCGGCATTTTCCTGGCGATTTCCGTTTCTGACATCCGCGGTTGCGGCTGGCGCTATCTTCGGCTGATGGCGATCGTGTCGATTGCGCTGGCGTTCGTCGGCCTGATGATCTTTGTCAGCGGCGCGGGACTGGACACGACAGCGCTCCTGCGGGCGGGTCCCCTGCTGCTGGCGGGCGGGCTTCTTCCGGGGTTCATCTGGCTGTTTGTGAATGCGGCGCAGCAGGAGCACGTGACGAGCGCGCAGCGATTGTGGCCGGCGCTTGCGGGACTGACTTGTCTGGCGTCGGCGATTTTCTTTGCAATGGGACCTGACACGCTCCTGGGAGGCGCCTCGGGCGACGCGGCGCCGGCGAGCGCGCTGGCCATCGCGGCGACAATCGCGAACACGATCCTGGGCGCCCTGATGCTGGGCGTGCTGACATCGGCAATGCTGCTGGGACATCGCTACCTGACGGACACGGGCATGTCGATCGCGCCGCTGCGGCGACTGACGATCCTCTACCTGGGCGTGTTCGTCGTTCGGGCGATCTGGTCCCTTGCAAACGCGGCGCCCGTCTGGCTGACGGACTTCCGACCGCACGAGAGCCCGATGTTCTTCCAGATCGTGCTGATCGCACGACTGGGTGTCGGCCTGGCGGCGGCGGCGGTCTTCGCCTACATGGTCTGGGACTGCGTGAAGCGCCGGGCGACACAGTCGGCGACGGCGATGTTCTACCTGTCGATGGTGCTGGTGTTCATCGGCGAACTGGCGGGACAGTTTCTGATGCGATCGGAAGGACTGGCGGTTTGAGAGCCATTCACGACACGCAGATAGTCGAGTTGCTCGGACGAAATTGGCTCATTAACGAGCTCGTCCGCGCGGGACTGGAGGTCGCTGTTCCATCGCGTGATCACGGAGTTGATTTGATAGCCTACGTCGACCTGAAGAGCTCGACGGAACGCTTCATCGCCAAGCCGATCCAACTAAAGGCCGCGTCGACGTGTTCGTTCGGAATTGACCGAAAGTACGCAAGAATCTCCGACTTGATTATTGCCTTTGTATGGAATCTCCAATCCAACGCAACGTCCACAGCTTTCGCGATGAACTACTCAGACGCTGAGCAGATTGCGACTGAGATGGGATATACGCGAACCTCTTCCTGGATCGACAACGGAAAATACTCCAACTCGAATCCCGGAACCAAGCTCCGATCACTGCTTGCGCCGTACCAAATGTCATCAGATTTGTGGAGAAAGAAGATCACGGAATAGCGACAGACGCGAACAGTCCGGCACAATCCCATGAACAAGATCACGATTACACGCAAGTGTCCGAAGGCCCCGTGTCACGGTCGGATATCAATGGTTGTCGAGAAGGCGGGCGGCGCGGAGCGGCCCTGCCCCGTGTGCGGGGAGCCGGTGAAGTTCGAGATCCCCGAGGACCTGGCGCGCGACGGTGTTGTGAAACGCTGCGCGGCGTGCCCGGGGCGGGAATTCTTCATTCGCAAGGACTTTCCTCAGAAACTGGGGATGGTGATGGTCGTGCTGTTTGGCCTGATCGCGACGATTTTCTACGCGTACGAGCGCGTGGGACTGACCTTCGCGACGCTGGGCTCGCTGGTCGTGATCGACGCGATCATTTTTTTCTTCGTCGGCAAAGTCACGGTCTGCTATCGTTGCCGGGCCGAGTATCGCGGCGTCGCATATAATCCGGATCATGAAGGGTTTGATCTGGCGACATCGGAGAAATACTGAAGCCGAATGTTGGAACGCCCTTTCAGGGCTTTGTGTTTGAGTGGACCCTGTGACCCAGGGTTGCGTTCCGCCCGCTTCGCGGGCGTCACTTTACCCTGGGCTGACTTGTGTCGCTCCGTTGGAGCTTTGTCTGAGGAGTGGGTACGAGATGGGAATCTCGTACCAGCGGCTGACTCACGGCCCGGCGTAGCTCCTCCGGCGCTGTGTCGGGGCAACGCCGCGACCAGCGAACTTGCGTCGCTGCTTCGGGGCTTTGTCGGGCGAGCGCCCGACCTACAGACTGTCTGGTGTCACTCCGCCGGCGCTTTGTCGGGCGATGACCTGACCTACCGAGAGTTGAGATGAAACACGACGTGGATGGATTTGTCGTAGATAAGTCGCGGATTGAGAACGCCGTGCGCGATATTCTGATCGCGATCGGTGACGATCCGGATCGCGAAGGCCTGCGAGAAACACCTGCGCGGGTGGCGAGAATGTACGAAGAGCTCTTCGCCGGCATGCGCGTCGATCCGAGGAGCGTGATGAAGACCGTCTTCACGGAGAAGTACGAGGAGATGGTCATCCTGCGGGACGTGTCCTTCAATTCGATGTGCGAGCATCATCTCATGCCGTTCGAGGGCAGGGCGCACATCGCCTATATCCCTGACGGCAAGGTCGTCGGCCTGTCGAAGCTGGCCCGCGTCGTCGATGTCTTCGCGAAGCGACCTCAGGTGCAGGAGCGCCTGACGACGCAGCTGGCGGACATCCTCATGAACGAGCTGAGCGCGCAGGGCGCAGCCGTCGTGATCGAGGCCGTGCACACGTGCATGACGTGTCGCGGCGTTAAGAAGCCGGGCGCCGTGATGGTGACATCCGCCGTGCGCGGCGTGTGCGCGAGCAATCCGCCGACACGGGCGGAGGCGATGTCGCTGTTGCACAAGTAGTCCTGCAGGACGTTGATCCCCTGCAGGGTGGGCCGTGCAACCCTGCAAGGCTCCTTGTGCACATCCGAGCCGCCGCAGTCATGCGGCGGTTGATACGCAATGGTCATCGCAGCCGAAGAAAAACCGAGCCATGAATGGCTCGGCTCGGAAGTCCTGCAAAATGGCCTGCCCCACTAGATCTTCTCGACGGCAATCGATCCCTTGTTGCGAACACCGCGCGTGTTGACGCGGATGGCTTCGGCGACCCGCTCGGGGTCCGTGATGGACTGCAGGCGAATCGTCTCGTCGGTCTCGTCCGTGCTGAAGATATCCAGATGGCCCGTGTTAAGCAGGCGATCGATGATGCTCTGGCTCTGGCGAACGTCGTCCACGCGAATGAGCTCCATCTGGTCCGTCACACGCACGAGGATGCCGCGATGCACGAACAGGCGCTGTGTCGTCAGGTGGTAGCGCCGACCGTAGACGATCAGCGCGTCCCGAACGAACAGCCCGACGCCGGATCCGGCGATGAAGAGCCAGACGGCCTGCGCCAGGGCGCCCCCGCCATAATTCGAAGCGGCCAACAACAGAATTACGCTCACGGCAAACCAGACGCACCATGCCGGGGAAAAGGATCGCCAGGCGGGGCGACCGTGCCAGATCGGCATTTCCTGCGCGGGATCGTGATGAACATCGGGCGGCGGTGCGGGCTTTGCGCCCGTCAGGAGCTTCCTGGGATCCTTGTCCTGTGGCTTCTCTTTGCGGATCGTCTTCGTTCCGCAGTGGCGGCAAAAACGGCTGGCGGGATGAATCCGCTTGCCGCACCCGTGGCAAAAGAGCTTCGCGCGCACTTTGTCCGCAGTCTGAGGCATATTCGTGTTATCGGGATTCGGGACGCGGTTGATTGACGGATGTTGGCGCGGGGATTGCGCGGTCGGCGCCTCGCTGTTGCCTGCGCTGCGATCGCCATGCCCGCCTGCGCTGGCCCCTCCCTTGCCGTCGCGGTTCGGTTTCCGGCGGAGGGGAGGAACGAGATGGGATTCTCGTTCCAGCGGCAATGGCCAGCATGCCGACTTCAGGCGTCGGCGTGCCATCCGTCGGGTCGATGACCCGACCTACTTGCTGTCGGGATGGATGCCGAGGCGCTCCCTGACGTAGGCGTCGTCGACGGGTTGGGGATCCTGCGCGATCGTGACGGGTGAGAGCGATTCCGGCGGCGGGACGGACAATTTGGCGATGGCGGCGGCTTCGCTTCGGCCGAGGATATCCGGCGCCAGTTGTCCCGAACGCGACGGCGCGGGCGCATCCGGGGCGCTCGGCGCGGCGTCGGCGTTGTGCAGGTGAAGCGTCTGCGTCGGAAACGCAAACTCAACGCCGAGCTTGTTGGCCAGTCGCAGGATATCGCTGAAGAGGCGATGCCGCTCGCGCAGCTCCGTCGCCCAGTCGGGCGTCTCGTGGAAACAGTAGAGCATCACATCGAGCGAGTGCGCCCCGAAATTGTTGAAGTAGACGTAATAGGAATCCTTCCGCGTGTAGGGATGGCGTCGGATCAGTTCGCGAATGCCCTCGCAGAAGGCCTCGATCTTTTCAGGGGACGTGTCGTAGGTCAGACCCAGCGTGCAGCTGATGCGGCGAAAGTGGCGGCGCCCCAGGTTGTCGACCGTTGCGTCGATCAGTTTCCCGTTCGGCACATTGATCTGCGAATTGTAGAACGTTCGGATGTGCGTGCTGCGAAAGCCGACGGCTTCGACAGTGCCTTCGACATCGCCGATCTTGACCCAGTCGCCGATCTCAAAGGGGCGATCGAGCATGACGGTGATCGAACCGAACATGTTCTTGATCGTGTCCTGGGCGGCCAACGCGAACGCAAGACCACCGATACCGAGACCGCCGAGGAGCGTGGCGATGTCGTCCGGATAGAAGCGGCCGATGAAATAGACGACGCCGACAATCGTGACGACGATCTTCAGCACCTTCCGGAGAAATGGCAGCAGCAGTTCGTCGAAAGTAGACACGCGGCCGGCCGATGAAATCGACGCGAACGCCACGACGATGTCAATCACGCGATACGTCGCCCAGATCCCGGCGAGAATCAGGACCAGCCAGCTGACAGTCGTCAGCAGCGCCCCCAGCCACGCGGGCAGCCAGAGCAGCGGCAGCAGCATCAGCCAGACATAGGCCATGAGAACGAGACCGATGGGACGGAAGGACTTGTCGCCGAACTCCTCCTCCGTGCGGTCATTGATGCGATGCGCGACGAGCCGAGACGCGCCGCGCAGAATGACCTGGGCCCCGCGATCGCAGATGACGCCGATGGCGGCGATGACGAGCAATCCGATCCACTGCCAGATCTGGAGAAAGCCGATCTCGCGCCGGGCCCATTCGGGAACCATGATGAGCGTGTAGAGTTCGGGCGTCCTGAAGAGCGAGAGTTCGGGCGCGTTCTTGACCTTCGGCGGCGCGTCGGCGACGGCGCGGATCATGTCGGGCAACGCGTCGAGGGTCTCATCGCTGAAGAGCCAGCGGCCATCGGGCATGCGTTCAAGGCTGATCGGCCACTCTTCCTCGATCGTCCACAACAGTTGCGGCGACGTGGCGGCGGGATCGTCCGTCAGCTCGTTGACCTGCACATAGACCGTGCGATCGAGAACGAACTTCAGGCCCCGCGCCAGGGCCTGGCCCCAGAACTCATTGGAGCTCAGACCGCGTTCGGAGAGGTTGAGGCACTCGGCGGGCTCAGCGCGATTCTTCACGTTGGGATCGAATCCCTGGAGGAACGATCGCATCGTGGCCTGCACGGAGCGGAATCGCGCCGGCGCCTGCGGCGCGCTCCGGGCGGGCGCGGGTGTGTCCTTCGTCGGCGTCGACGTCTCCGTCGCAGTGTCGGTCGTTGCAGCGGGCGTGTCCTTGGCGGGCGGCGTCGGCGCGGACAGCGTGGCGAGGGACTTGATCTTCGCGACTGTCTCGGCGTCGAAGCGCCAGAGCTTGTCTTCGCCGCGAACGAGCCGAATATGACAAACGGATTCGGGTTCCTCGCCGCCCTCTGTCGCCGTCTCCGTGCTGGGTTTGTCCTGGATCAGCGGTCTGCCCCTGAAGAGGCAGTGCTCGGCAGCGTCTTCGGCGAGTCGAAGCTGGTTGAAGACCTCGGGCTCGGCGAGATGGCGCGATTCGATGAACTCGGCGAGGGAGTTGGCGAGCGTCGGCAGGTCCTTTCGCGCGTCGTCGTCGAGCCTCGCCGGATCAAGGTATTCGGCCATTTCGCGGCGGGATTCGGGCGTTCCCTTCTTGTAGAGCTCGAGGAAATCGTTGAGGGCGATGTGTGCGGCGGAGCGCGGCGCCGGGGCGTCCACGGGACCCGCGGCGGGCGGCTGGACGGGTCTGGTGGCGGGTTCCTGGGCGAAGAGCAATTCGCTCGTCGCCAACAGCGCGAGCGCGCTGATCCATACAGCGACGCGGCCTCTTCCTCTCGAATCCATGGCGAACACGCGCTTGCCTCCTCGTCGTTTCGTCTGGCCGGAGAACCGTCAGAAACCGCCCTCTCGCGACTGAGGGGGCGAATCCACACCATCACGGCGGGCATTATATATGGATCTCGACGAAGCGCCGGACGGCGTGAGGATCGATAAGAAACCCTGAAACGCGAGGATCACGGCGGCGTAGAATCATCACGGGCGGATGTGGAACCGAAACGCGCTTCGAATCGTCCAATCGTCAACGCGCGTCGCCGCCGGATCGACAGTCGAACGAACGATCCGCCGACTTCGCTGGAGAATCACGCATGCGAAAGCCACTTCCGATCCTTGAGCGAGCGCGGATCGCTTCACCCTGCGGCGTGTCATGGGCGTCGATGCGGGGCGACGATCGGACGCGCTACTGCAATGTGTGCGAGAAAAACGTCTTCAACCTCATCGGCATGAGCGACGAGGAAGTGACATCGCTGATCCGGGAGAAAGAGGGTTCGCTCTGCGTACGCCTGTTTCAGCGCGCCGACGGCACGCTGCTGACGAGCGATTGCCCTGTCGGACTTCGCGCCGTCCGCCGCAGGCTGGCGCGGGCGATTGGGGCGCTGGCGGCGTGTTTCGGCATGCTGCTGACAGCGGCGACATTCGGCGCCGCTGGTCGACTCAGCCCATGGCGGCTTCGTGAAACGCAGCCGTTCTCGCGAATCGCCAACTGGCTGGCGCCCCCCGCGCCGCTCTTTGGGGCGATCTGCGTCCCGACCGTCCAGCCGGCGAGTGGCGGCGGCCCATCCGCCGAGAGCGATGAACACGCTGTCAATGAAGTGACGCACGAATTCACGACCGGCGATTGATCGGAGTTCTGATTCATGTCAACGCCACTACCCATTCTCGAAAACGCGCGGATCGCGTCGCCATGTGGCGTCTCCTGGGCGTCGATGCGCGGCGACGATCGGACACGCCACTGCAATGTGTGTGAGAAGAACGTCTTCAACCTCATCGGCATGAGTGACGACGAGGTGACATCGCTGATCCTGGAGAAGGAAGGCCGACTCTGCGTGCGCCTGTACCAGCGTCCCGACGGCACATTGATCACGAGCGACTGTCCCGTCGGGCTTCGCGCGGTCCGCCGCAGGCTGGCCCGGGCGGTCGGCGCCCTGGCGGCGTGTTTCGGCATGTTGCTGACGGCAGCGACATTGGGCGCCGCCGGTCGATTCAATCCGTGGCGGCTTTGTGACACGCAGCCATTCGCGCGTATTGCCAACTGGCTGGCGCCGACACCACCGGCGATGATCTCAGGGGAAATCTGCGTTCCGGCGATCCCTGCCCCCAGCGCCCCCGAACAAAGCGAAGACGACGCCCAGGAGTCTTAGTCCGCCACCGCTCCTGTGAACCGGAGTTTGATTCATGGCAAAACCACTGCGCATTCTTGAGAACGTTCGCATTGCGTCGCCGTGCGACGTCCCCTGGTCGAGCATGGCGGGCGACGAGCGAACACGTTACTGCGGCGAGTGCGAGAAGCGCGTTCACAATCTCATCGGCATGAGCGATACGGAAATCGCCGCGCTGTTCGCGGCGCAGGGAACGGACCTGTGCATTCGCTTGTACGAGCGACGCGACGGGACGCTGATGGCGGAGGATTGCCCGAACGGCCTGCTTGCGGCGCGGCGACGTCTGCGGCGGGCGATCGGCGCACTGGGGGCGGCGGCGGCGGTTCTGCTGACAGCGGGCCTGACCCGCAGTCAATTCGCCCGCGGCGCAGGTCGATCGCTGGCCGACATATCGCCCTTTCGCCAGATCGCCAATTGGTTTGCGCCGGCGCCGATCACGATCACGACACCGACGTCGACGAGATTAACCGCCGGAAGGATGCGCGTGGTCCCCACAATACCCAATACACAATCGGACTGCGACAAGTCTGAGGATGACAAGGGAGGCGCGTCATGATTCGATTTGCATTGGGGCTGGCGCTGCCGTACGTGGGCCTGTTTGTGTATCAGGGACACGAATGGGGACTGGGTCTGAAGGATCTGGGACGCTGGAGGGCGCTGCGCGAACCGGCGATGGGTTTCTGCGCCGCCGTTCTGACAGCCCTGCTGCTGGCGATCCTGCTGAATTATCGACGCCCAAGGCGCGTGCTGTCGCGTGGGACGAGGACGGCGCTGCGTCCCGTCTGGGCGGGCGTGGCGATCAGTGTGCTGACGATTCTGATCGCAATTCCGCTCGTCGTGTTCGGGAGCCAGTATGCGCCGGACTGGGCGCTGCTCAGCGTGTCGAGCGTTCCGCCGACGTTGCTGGTGCTGCTGTTGTGCAGGTCGATCCGCCCTGGCCGGTGCATCGCGTGTGGATTCGATGTGCGGGCGTCCCTCGACGCCGGGCGCTGCCCGGAGTGCGGACGCGGGATCATGGCAACTAACTGACGCGATCGCACACGATCATCGAAGGACCAACAGAAAAGCCGTTCGGCGATCGTGTCGATCGCCGAACGGCTCCTGTTATTTCATTCGCGCTCTGATACGCCGCGATCAGCCACCCATGCCGGGCATGCCGCCCTTCGCATTGGTCAGGTCCTGCACCTCGACGCCGGGCGGCGGCGTGAAGGTGAAGGTCTTCGGATCCATCGACTCGTTGAGCTTCACATCGCTGACGCTCATCGTGGTCATGACCTTGCCCTGGTTGTCGTAACCGACCTGCTTGATCATCAGGGCGGATTCCTGATCGTAGTAGGTGACGGACTTGCTCATCTGCTGCTTCATCATCGGATTCCGGGGCGTCATTTCAAGCACCCAGCACTTCTTGCCGTCGATCGTTTCATCATCCTTCAGGACGACATCGAACTGGTCCCAGATGGCGGCGGGATCGAACGGGTCCTTGTCCTTTTCGACCTTCATCTTGGAGGCGTTCTTCATCCCCATGGTCTCGCTGTAGGACCACGCGTACTCACCGTCAACGACAGATGTGGACTTGGTCTCGGACTTCTGGTCCATGCCATTGCCCTTCATTTCCATATTCGTCGTCGACTCCATGCGCGACAGGACCTTGTCGTCCTTCTTCATGTACTTGATGGTTGAGTTCGTTTCGGACTTGATGGACATGCCGGCCTGGCTCATGTCGGTCGTCATCTTCATCTTGTACTGGACGGAATTGTGCTTCTTTGAGCGCTCAGTGATCTTCTTCTGGATATCCTTGAGCTTCGCGCTTTCATCGGCCATCGTGGTCGAACAGGCGACGAGAAGACAAACGGCGATCATTCGGTAACGCATCGGGCCATACTCCAGGTTGAATTCAGAACCTCGTGGCGCGCGACTCACATGTCGCTCGCCGGAAAAGGCGGAATTCTATCGGGGGCGTGATGGGCCCGCCATCGCGGGACACTGGCGGGAAAGACAGAATCGGGTCGCGCCTATTGGAGCCCCTGCGCGGGCGCGAACGTAAGTCTTGAGAGGAACCGCATCTACGCGCGGGAATCCATCGGGAATCGCGCAACTGGCGCCGCGGAGACGGACCCGCGCAGTCGAGGGACCGCAGGGGCGCGCCGCGCGCGCCGAACCGCGTCGCCCCGCATACGCCATCCCCTGAACGTGAAACAGTGGACCTGCGCCGCGCCAGGACAACGTCATCGGAAATAGTGGAATCAAATTGACATTGCGCGCGCAAAACTATTGATTTTGACGCCACGTGTGATAAACTGATAAAGGTGTAGTTGATTTGATTCAATGCTGCACGAAGCGGGCGAAGAGAAACAGGATGAGCGTTTCATACCCAATGCCATATATATATTTCCATTGATTGTTATTCCTCTCGTGATCGCACTGTCGATCGCACGCCTCCCTCTTTCTCCCTCCGCCAACTTCACGCTTCACTGGGCCGAATCACTCACGACAACCTGATTCTGATGACGTGTTGATGCGTCGCGCTGTGGTTGCGCCTTCGTGTCAACGCCTGCGGGGATGGTGCGCCGTCGAATTCGTTCGACTGTGCAACTATCGTCGGGTGTTGACGGCGGGCGATTGCCCCAAAGCGGCGCGCGTCATCGATTGCGTCTCGTGTGCGAACGTTCGCTCGCGCGGCGGGGTTGTCTTTGGCAATCAGGTGAAGAGTCATCGCAGGACTCTCGGGCCTTAGGGCGCTGAGGCGTCTGTCGGCGACGTCATACGGATCGGCCGTGTGGGCCGGCGCGACATTGTGAACTTTGTCGCGCCGACCATTTGAGAGCGACTGGTGGGCTAACCCGCTCTCGCGCACGCGCCGCCTCGGGACGTCGCCTTCACACTCCTCCTGCCCGGGGACGGACACAGCGAACCAGGGCACTCATGCCGCTCATTCCCATCCATCCAGCCCCTCGTTGATGTCCGTCCCCATCTTTTTTTGAACCGACCGCGAGCAGGCCCACCTTGAGTAACGGGTAGGCACGCAGCGCTTTCACCAGGACACGGCTAAGCGGGTCGCAAGAACCTGACGCCACATCCTCGACGTCGCTGGCCGGGTGGCCGGACGTCCCCAGTAAGGGCAAGACCATGGCACGAAATGCGCTTGTATTCGTCCTGTTGATCACAGCAGCCGATGCTTCGGGACAACCGATTGACCCTTGGGTACACAGCGGCACCGTGTGCGCGGATGGCGTCACGCTGAATATGCACGAATTGCGGAAAACGCTTACCGAACAGGCGGCGCTCATCCGATCGGTCGCTGAGCTGACAGGAGTGAGTGGCGAATCGCGGACATCGCGCGGCGGCGGAACGGGGCTGGCGCGCCTGGTGGAATGCAACGGGCTGTTTGGCTACGACAACATTCAGGCGGCTATCGACGAGTCTGAGGACGGAGATGTGGTTGTCGTGTTTCCGAATACCTGCAACCCCGAGGGACGGTGGTTCGAGAACCTTTACCTCTATAACAAGAAGATTCGTCTCCAGAGTACAAACCCCAGCGATGCGTCCCTCGTCGAGACGACCGTCATCGACGGTACCGCCCCGCCAGAACAGCCTGAGCGTTCTGTCATCTCCTGCTATTCCATCAAAGGCGATACGGTAATTCAGGGGTTGACGCTGACGAATGGAACCGGTGTCCACCTTAACAACACACGTGGAGGCGGGCTTTATTGTTATAACGCAAGCCCGTCGATTTGGGATTGCAGAATCATCAACAACCGAGCCCGCCGCGGCGGCGGCGTGTTTCATCTCGGAGGCGGAACGTTTACCGACGGCGCTGGGGAGATCCGCAACTGTCTGTTTCGTGACAATGTTGCAACGACCTACGGAGGCGCAATCTACTCGGAATCAACGACATCGAGCGGAGCATCCGGAATTCTCATCACGGACTGCCGTGTGGAGAACAACAATGCTGGCTCGGGTGGAGCGATCTACCTTTATGCCGGTGGGGACAACGTAACGAACACGCCAGTGATATCGTCCTGCAGATTCGCCGGGAACAGTGCAGGCGAGAGTGTCGTCCTTGTGCATGGGATTGGCGGCAACGCGTCCGCTCTGGCTACTTTTCGAAGTTGTGCATTTGAGGGAAACAAGTTCTGGCACTCCCTGATCTTCGCAGAATCTTCTCAAAATGAGTCGTCTTCGATCGTGAATCTGGAGAGCTGTACTGTCGTCAACAACGTTTCAACATTTGCGTACCTTATCGCCGCTCGCACTGTCTCGAGTTCCAATTACTCCGATGTCAAAATCCGCAACTCGATCGTCTGGTCGAATTCCATCCTGAGTAATCGCACAGAGGCGGCGACCTTCGGCAGCGGAGCAAGGATCCACATCGACTACTCCAACTTTGAGCGCGAGGGGATCGTGCCGTTTGGAAATGAGGACATCATCTGGGGTGAAGGTAACTTCTCCATCACGCCGGGTTTTGTCGACCCTGGCGGCATTGACGACGGCGGTACACCGAACGACTTGGCGGATGACGTTTACATCCCGGGCGACTACCACCTGCTACCCTCGTCGCCCTGCATCGATGCTGGCGCCCCGGATTACGAGACGTTTGAAGGCGACTTAGATATTGATTCAGATGCCCGCGTGATGAACTGTCGGATTGATGTCGGCGCCGACGAGTTCAATCCGGCGGTAAACCCCATCGGTGATTATGACGGAGATGGTCAGGTCGACTCCGACGACCTGTCGTCATTCATCACGGCGCTCCTCAACCCTCAGGAGTGCAATCTGGGCCGTGGCGATACCAATGAAGATGGGGCAGTCAACAGTCTGGATGTTCAGGGATTCGTCGAAGCGCTGCTTGCAGACGGCTAGGCGGCTGCGATGCGCTTTCATCTGACGGATTCAAGTGATTCGTACGCGTTGACCGACCAGCCTCATGGGGTTCATCACGGAATTCCGGAACGTATATTCACGCCGGCGATGCGATCTTGGCGGCCGCGCACAGCGTGACGCTTAGCTGTTTCTTTCGCACTTTCAGTGCTTGATGCGCCGGTATGGCCGGGACCCAGGGCTGCGTTTGCCCGCGTCGCGGGCGACACTTGCCCTGGGCTCGGCATGTAGCACGCCTTCAGCGTGCAGGTGAAATTCGAGCGACGGCGGTGTCGAATGATCGGCTACAGAGGTAGCGCGTTTCACAAGTTCCCGTGATGAAGCTCCTATTGGCATGGTCCCGCTATCAGTCGGGCGAGGCGGCGCCATCATGGGAATCGTCCGGCCGTCGATTGGCGCATTCGCTAATGTAGTTCGCGCATTTCGTCGCGCCCGCCACCGATGAAGCGATGGGCCATCAGTTCGAGATCCGGTTGATGACGTTTTTTTCTGACTGGCTTATTTTCAGCCGTTGAACCGGAAGGCAACTACCACTCGATCCCGCCGGGATCGCCTGTTCGCGTTTCACGGACCGATCAGCGATTCCGCAACCGGACACGATCGATGCAGCCGCGATCCTGAAGAAATGAGACGACTTCACTCGCGACGATCCTGGCGCCCCATCGGGACGGATGCGCGTGGTCGATATAGAGGCGATGACCCGCGGCAGATTCGATTGGCTGGGCGCGACGCAGGGCCGGCAGCGGGTCGAGGCAATCCACGCCGATCTCCCGCGTGAATTCCAGCAGCCGCTGCTGCGGCAGATCCGATTCCGTCGGGTCGAGGATCTGGCTCTCGATCGGTATCACGAAGAACACGATCGGGATTTTTCTCGACCGACAGAAATCCACCATCCGCCGCCAGTCCTTTTCCGCTCGCGCCCACGCGGTCCGCACGCGCTCGCTCTCGACTTTCTCGAAGAGTTCGCTGAGATTCAGTTCCTCGATTTCCTCCGCGGCGGCGGCCAGGTTCTTCCCATATCGACGCGTGCGCCCCCACTCGAACGCCATCCGCATGAAGGCGCTCCAGTGCGGATCGATTCGGACCTGCGCAAACTCTGGATGCACGCTCGGGTCCCAGCCCGCCGAGGCGTGAAAGCCGGAGGACACGTCGTTCAGACTGACCTGCACGACAACCAGATCCGGCGACAGCGCCGCGCCTTCGTGCGTCAGCCAGTCGAGTTCCTGGCAGGGCGCGTAGGCCGTCGTTCCACCATTCAGAATCGTGAGCGCCGGCTTGTCGCCCGCCTTTGCGAGCAGGTCCGCCACCACTTCGACAAAGCCATCCTCCGCCGGAAGTCGATAGCCGAACGTCACGGAGTCCCCCAGAAACAAAACGCGAGGTTCGTCTCCAAGGGTTCGGCGCCATTGATCATGACGAACGCGGAGACCGTAGCGATCGATGCGAACCTCCGCCCATTCGGTCATCTCGGCGCCGGGCAGCAGCGTCCAGCCGCGTCGAGGATGTGGCTGGAAGACGCCGGGGCGCGGCAGCGGCGGCGGAAAGATGACGTTCAGAATTCGATCCGCCGACAGCAGCATGAGCGGCGGCGTCAGGGCGAGCATGAGTTTCGGCGTCGGGCGTCGCGCCCCGGCGCGTCGGAACCGAAGCCACGCGACGAAGAAAATGACCGCGGCGGCGCCGTGCCCGACAGCGAGTTCGAAAATCGGATCACGCTGTTCGACGGAGAGTTCGATGAGGCTCGGATCGAGCAGTTGCAGGAATCCCGCGACGAGCGAGACGATGGCGGCGTAAGCCCCCAGGGCGAATGCGATTCCGCCGGCAATCCTGTTGGGTTGGCGCGCCGCCAGCGTCACTTCTGAATCCATCGAGCGTGACATGACGGGCTCTCGCAATGGACGGCGCGGTTACGCCTCCGTCTGGGGTCGCGCCGCCGGTTCGCAGGCCTGCCAGAGCAGTTCGGCGATGTCCAGTTGATTCACGTCGCCGCGATCCTTCGCGGAAAGTCCGTCGATCAGCATGCGCTGGCAGAACGGGCAGCTCGACGCGACGACATCCGGCTTCGTCTCGAGCAACTGCTCCGTGCGTCGGATATTGACGCGCTCTTCGCCCTCTTCCTCTTCCTTGAACATCTGGGCGCCGCCGGCGCCGCAGCACATGCCGCGGTCGCGCGTCTGGGCGGGCTCAAGGACCGTCAGGCCGCGAATGCTCCTGAGCGTATCGCGCGGCTCCTCGTAGACGTTGTTGTAGCGACCCATGTAGCAGGAGTCGTGATAGGCGACGCGCGCATTGATCTTGTTCTTCGGCTGAAGCTTGCCCTGCTTGATAAGCCTGGAGAGATAGACGGAGTGATGCACGACATCGAGCTTGACGCCGAAATCGGGGTACTCGTTGAGCAGCGTGTTGAAGCAGTGCGGACAGGTCGTCACGACGGTCCGCGGGCTGTAATTGTTCAGCGTCTCGGCGTTCATCTCGGCAAGCATCTGGAAGAGGAACTCATTGCCGGCGCGACGGGCGCAATCGCCCGTGCACTGCTCCTCTTCTCCGAGGATGGCGAAGTTGATCCCGGCCATCTTCATGAGGTTCGCCATGGCGCGGGCAATGCGTCGCGCGCGATCGTCGAAGGAAGCGGAGCAGCCGACCCAGAAGAGCACGTCGGCGTCGGGCTTCTCGGCCATCGTCGAGATGTCCATGCCATCGGCCCAGGCGGCGCGATCGGACGCGGGGAAGCTCCACGGATTCGAATTCGTTTCCAGGCCGCGGAACATGTTCTGCAGCTCCGCCGGAAACTCCGCCTTCTCCTGAACGAGATGGCGGCGCATGTCCACGATCTTGTCGACGTACGTGATGAAGACGGGACATTCCGTCTCACAGGCGCCGCAGGTGGTGCAGGCCCAGAGGACTTCCGGCTTGATCACTTCGGGAATCAGGTCTTTCAGCGCCGGCGCGTGATCGCCATTGCCGCCAGCGCCTTCCGCCTCCGCCGTTGCGGCGCCATTGCCACCGCCCGGCTGGATCAGGGCCGCCTGGTTGTTGTAGGCGAAGTCGCGCAGATTGACAGTCAGATGCTTCGGCGAGAGCAGCTTGCCGGTGCTGTTGGCCGGGCACTGATCCGTGCAGCGACCACACTCGGTGCACGTGAAGAAGTCGAGCATGGCCTTGGCGCCGAAGTGCGAGATCCGGCTGGCGCCGAGGGGTTCTTCGCGTTCGAGACGACCTTCCAGGTCTTCCGTCTTCGGCAGGCGACCGACGGGCGTGAGCCGGGAGAAGAAGACGTTGGGGAAGGACGTGATCTCGTGGAACTGCTTGCAGTAGGGCAGGTAGTTCAGAAACATGAGGATGACGCCGACATGGCCCCAGTAGCCGACGTGCTGAATCGCCCTGAGCGACTCGGCGTCGCGGCCACGAAGCGAACTGGCGAAGAGCGAGCCCAGCGGCTCGAACCAGTGGCCGGTCTGTCCGGGCATGGCGATCGTGGCGGCGTCGTAGAGGACATCCGTCAGCATGAGCGTCGTGAGGATCGCGAGGATGAGGAAGCCCTCGAAGTTGATCGTCATGCGCTTCAGCCGGCCGACGGCGCGATAGTAAAAGAAGACGGCGATACCGATCAGCACCAGCGCGACGAAGATGTCCTTCACAAAGGAATAGAGCATTCCGAGCGGCGCGTCCTGGTCGAAGATCACGAAGCCGAAGTTCTGATCGGCGACGAAGCCCCGCGCGAACATGATCAGTCCGCGAAGCAGCATGATCATGGCGCCGGCGTAGATGAACATGTGGGCGATGCCGGCCCATTTGTGGCGCGGCATGCGGGCCTGGGCGATGGCGAACGTGAACATCTTCGCGAAGCGATCGCCGAGTCGATCCATCGGCAGATCGTTTCCGCCGATCGTCATCAGCTTCCAGCGCTTACTGGCTGAATAGAGGAATACGCCCCATCCAACGACAAGCAGTATGCCAGCCACGTACGGTTGCATGAACCCACCTTATTTGAATTGCCGAGCGCGCCGCGACCTTCCCCTGCGCGTGCGCCGCCCCATTTTCTGCGTCCGGCCTGCATGGTATCGAACGGTATGGGGGCTCGCAATTCGCGGCGCGAGTTGGATAGGTTGCGAATGGGTACGAAAAGGGATTCTCGTACCAGCGGTCATTGGGGATGAAAATGACCGCCCGCTCGCAGCCGCCGGGAAGGTATTGCCGCGGGGAAGTGGAACGAGATAGAAATCTCGCTCCAGCCATCACGGCCGAATTCTGAAGAATCGCCTTCGTTCAGAGCCGCCGTGTCCTCACGGCGACGATTCGCGCGCGACGTTGCTCCGGAATTCGCCACGCTGAGGAAAGCGAGGCTACGATTGCGCACACGAAGCGCCGCGCGCACGCTTGCGGGAAGGGATTCCCGCGGGCGTGGGGACGAGAAGGGAATCTCGTCCCAGCGGCTGATTTTCAGAGCAGCGTGATGGCGCGGCGAAATGACGCGAATGGCTGCGCTGGCCCGCTTCCCGGCGGGCGCAGTTCGGTAGCTCACGCGACGTCCGAATATCAGCCGGCCTTGGCCTTGTTGACGGCGTCCGTCAGCAGCGGCACGACTTTGAACAGGTCGCCGACGATGCCGTAGTCCGCGACACTGAAGATCGGCGCCTCGGCGTCTGTGTTGATCGCAACGATGCGACGGCTGCCCCGCATGCCGGCGAGGTGCTGGATCGCGCCGCTGACACCGCAGGCGATGTAGAGCTGCGGCGTGACAGTCTTGCCCGTCAGACCGACCTGTCGGCTGTGCGGCTGATAGCCCGCGTCACACGCGGCGCGACTGGCGCCAACGGCGCCATCCAGCGCGTGGGCCAGGTCGTAGATGATCCTGAAATTCTCTTCGCTCTTGAGGCTGCGGCCGCCCGTGACAACGATGGAGGCTTCCGTCACATCCTTTTCGTCGCCACCCGTGCGATTGATCGCCTTTGTGACGGATTTGGCGTCAGACGGATCAGCGCTGAATGCGACGTTCACGCGCTCGGCGCCCGCGCCCGTTTCCTCCGGCATTGCAAAGGTGTTGGGGCGAACGCTGGCGATCTGCCGCTTGTCGGCGCTGAAGCGGACGTGGTTGTAGGCCTTGCCGTTGAAGATCGGCCGCGACGCGCTGAGCGCGCCATCGTCGGCGATTTCGAAGGCCGTGCAGTCCGTCGCGAGGCCGGCGCCGGTGCGGATGGCGACGCGCGGGCTCACATCCCGCCCCATGAAGGAGGCCGCGAGCAGAACGATCTGCGGATCGGCCTGCGTGACCACGTCGCCGATGGCCCGGGCGTAAGTCATGGCGTTGTACTTCGCGAGCGGTTCGGCGTCGACGAGATAGATCGTCGCGGCGCCGCACTTCTCGACGCGATCGGCGACGGGGCCGAGACCATTTCCGACGATCACGGCGGCGACTTTGCCACCCGTCCTGCCGGCCAGTTCCCTGGCGGCTGTCAGCGCCTGAAGCGCGGCGGGAAGGATCACGCCGTCGCGTTGTTCGATGAATACGAGGATGTCTTTGGTCATGATGCGTCTCGTGTTGTCGTTGATACGAGTTATGTCAGTGGGCGTGGCCCGCCCGCCCCCCTCTGTCGTCGCGCCGATGGACGTTATCGATCGAGCTCGGCCGCGATGATGTTCAGGCTGCCCAGTACGGCGACGACGTCGCTGATACAGTGGCCGACGACAAGCTTGTCGAAGTTCTGATAGTTAATGTAACTCGGCGGTCTGCATCGGGCGCGATACGGCGCATTGCCGCCATCGGACGCGAGGTAGAAGCCGAGTTCACCATTCGCCGTTTCGTTCACGCCGTAGGCCTCGCCGATCGGCGGCTCGAAGCCGCGGTTCGTCATGATCGTCTCGAAGTGATGGATCAGACCTTCGATCGAGAAATAGACCTCGCGCTTGTCCGGCAGCGTCGATTTTTCATTTGGCAGCACATTGACGGGCCCCGACGGGATGTTGTCGATGAGCTGCTCGAGGATGTACATGCTCTGTCGCATCTCTTCGAGGCGGACGAGGTATCGCGAATAGACGTCGCCGCCCGTCGCGATCGGCACCTTGAATTCAACGCCGCTGGAACCCTGGCCGTCCCAGTTGTCCGCGTAGCAGAGATAGGGCTCGTCCTTGCGCAGGTCGCGCACGACGCCCGCGCTTCGGGCCAGCGGCCCCGTCCAGCTCCAGGAAATCGCGTCCTCCCGAGAGATGACGCCGATGCCCTTCGTCCGCTCTACGAAAATGCGATTGCGCGTCAGGAGCGATTCAAAGTCGCTGATGGCGTTGGGCAGGCGCTTCAGGAAGTCCTTCACGTGGCCCGGCCATTCGTCGGGGATGTCGTGCATCAGACCGCCGACGCGCGTGTAGCTCGTCGTGAAGCGGGCGCCGCAGATCTCCTCGAAGAGGTCGTAGATGTACTCCCGCTCGTTGAACGTATAGAGGAACGACGTGAAGGCGCCGAGGTCGAGCCCCGCCGTGCCGACGCAGAGCAGATGGTCCTGGATGCGGGCGAGTTCGGCGATGATCGTTCGCAGCGCCTTGCAGCGCGGTGTCAGCTCGATGCCGAACAGCTTCTCGCAGGCTGTATGCCAGGCGATGTTGTTGGCCATCGGACTGATGTAATTCATGCGATCCGTGACGACGACGTACTGGTTGTAGTTCAGGTGCTCGCCGAGCTTTTCGAAGCCACTGTGGAGATAGCCGATGTGCGGCACGCAGCTCACGACGGTCTCACCATCCAGCTCGAGGATGAGGCGGAGCGTCGTGTGGGTGGCCGGATGCTGGGGACCGAAGTTGAGCGTCCAGACATCACCGCCGACGTCCTCCTGCTGGAGTCGCGTCGGCTGGATTTCGGGCATCGTCGCCATGTCGTAAGTCCTTGTCGGATCGAACCCTGTCAATGCGAAACCACAGCGCACGCCCCGTCGGAGTTCGCGCCATTTTTCACAATCCCGGACATCGTAGATGGATGGCGGCGAGGCGGCAAGCGTGGGCGGCGGATGGCCCCCGCAGGACATCAACCGGCCCATTGGACGATGACTGAACCTGACAGGAAAACGCGGCGAACGCCTCACGGGGCGGACGAACCGGCGCCGTCTGACGCCGATTCGGGCGGCGCGTCCTCCGCGGAACGCCCCGCGCTGTCCGCATCGAGGACGGCGGAAATCCGCTGGACGAGTTCATCCTCATCACCGCCCTTGTAGCCGAGATCCATCGCCCGAATGACGCCGCCGGCGTCGATGACGACGGTGCACGGAATCCCGGTGACACCGTAGGCGCCGGCGATCCGACCGTCGAAGTCCTTCACCTGGCGGAACGTGATCTTCCTCGATTCCAGGAACGCCATGACGCGCTGCTCGCCGCCGGCTTTGTCACGATTGATCCCGAGGAACACGACGGGCTTGTCCTTCAGGCGTTCCGACGCCTTCTGAACAAACGGCATGGCTCTGACGCAGGGACCGCACCACGTCGCCCAGAAATCGAGGACAACGACTTTGCCACGGAAGTCGGCGAGTTTGATGGATTTGTCGGCGAAGTCCGTGGAGACAAAGTCAGGGGCGGGTTTGCCGACGAGGGCCGGGTTTCCGCCCGACACGAGCGTCATGACGTCATCGTATTTCTGCGCGTCCTTCGGGATATCCAGGGAGAAGGCGTCGTCTGCGAGTTTGGGATCGAGCTTCACGTCGTCATAGCGCATCGACACGATGAATCTGTCGAAGACCATGGCGTCGCCAACAGCCGGCCGGCCGCGCATTCGTCGATAGCGCGCCGTGTAATCCATGCTGACGCGACGGAGCAGCTTGGTCTCGGCGTCGATCAGGACCTTCGTGGGAATCAGCCCCTTGCCATCGACGTCCGCCATCAGCTCAACGCGATCGCACGCGACGCCGTCGATGGAAACACGATCGACGGATTCGATCGTCCGAATGCACGGAAAGAGATCCCAGACGTTTCGCCCGGAGCGGTCCATCCCCCGCAGCTCGGGCGCCAGGCCCACGGACGCGCCCGCCAGGATCATGGTCAGTTCGTCCGGCGGAATGAGACCTGCGGGCGCCTTCAGTTCCAGATACTTGCTGCTCCGGGCGGGCAGCATTCGCAGCTTCTCGCCATCACTGCATATCGTGAGCTGATCGCTGTCGATGCGGAATCGATTGGGCCTGTCCATGACGACGCGCATTTTTGAGTCCTGATCCGACGTGTCCTTCTCGGCGCCGTTTCCATCCAGATACGCGGTATGAATGTTGAACGTGGCGTCGTGCTGATATCGCTCCAGCGCCCGATAGCGCTGGATGGAGGCCTCGAAAATGGCCGCCGCCTTCGCCTTCAGCGCCGCATCGCCGATCTTTGCCGGCGGCGCGTCATCAGCCATGGCGGCAATCAAAGGCGCCAACGCCAATCCGAGGACTATCGCCGATGTGATCACGCGGATCCGAGGGTGTCGATTCATTTCGTGACTCCGGCGTCTGGTCTGCACAACTGCGAAGACGCGCCCGACTGCGAACAAACGAGACCATTGTCTTTCGGCGCCTGCCCGCAAAGACTCCGCGCTGTACTCAGGTCGTGCATCCGCAGGCCATAGTATACCCATCCATGCGACGAAAAATCGACCGTCGCTTCGGGATCGGTTGCTCTGTTCCTTGTGGCGAGTTTCACCGCAGTCGTGCAGACAATGTCTCCGTCGCCTCAGTCTAGGGAGCGAGAATCGTGGTGATGAACTCTCCCAGATCGAGACCGTCGAGACTCTGGTCCTGATTCATGTCTCCATTCTCGATACTGCACAGGGGAAACGCCTGATGATAGTCGAGCGGGTTCACGAGAGCGGCCGCAAACGGAGACAGATCGGCGAAATCCACTTCGCCATCACAGTTCATATCGCCGGCAATCATGGGAACAGATTCCATCACCGAAATGCGAACCGACGACGGAAAATACTCGATGGTCAACCGCAATCCCTCGGGCAGGCCGGAGACGACGACGTTGTCGAAGCCGCCGATGACCTGATTGGCATTGAGGACGACGAAGCTCTGTCCGATCTCGGGGACAAAACCACCGACGATATCAACCGCCAACAGACCCGAAATCTGCGCATTGCCCGTAACACTCAGGAGGTCGTACTCGCTTTCAGGGGCGGTCCCCGCAATGTCTATCGCCAGTTCGCCGCCAGCCCCCTGGACGTACTCGCCTCCAATGATGATGCGGCCGATCGAACTTCCGGGAGCAATCTCGCCTCCTGTGTTGTCGACAGCGAGCGCAAAACTCCCGACGCCGGTAAGAAGACCGCCCTGGAGTTCCATTGTTGACGCGCCTGAAACCGCCCCCCCGATCAGCGCCGTGGCCCCCTGCAACTGCGTGAACTGGGCCCCAAACGCGATGGTTCCGTCCTCGATCGCTACGATGCCGCTGTTGATGAACGGGACGTTGATCTCCGCCGAGTTGCCGGTGGTCTTCGTCACAACGCCCGTGTTCGTGTTGACGATCGACGCCGTCGATCCACTGGCGCTGTTCCAGCGACCCAGCTGGAAGTCGATCGTC
>Ga0116152_10000469_pt1 | contig 32739 bp, 21 predicted proteins | sample AD_UKC119_MetaG_FD_89894 | JGI IMG/M metagenome (GOLD analysis project Ga0116152, IMG submission 89894) | Active sludge microbial communities of municipal wastewater-treating anaerobic digesters from Hong Kong - AD_UKC119_MetaG | ecosystem: Engineered > Bioreactor > Anaerobic > Digestate... | reverse complement strand
TTGAGAGGTTGAGGTGCCGAAGGCGTCAAAGAAAGCTACGAAGCACCATCAGATACTCCGGAGGAGTTAAATATTAATAGCCCATATGCCTCACGTGAAACGTGACAAGCTTCGGGCTTCGGGGACGAGGAAGTAGGCATTATGAGTTATGGGTTATGGGTTATAAGTGGAAACTCGTAACATCAGCTAGACACACTGACCTTCCATAGTCCGGAATGCAATGAAGGACATGGAAGAGTCGGTTGCTGATACCTCTTACCAACTATTCCATGTTCTACGTTTCTCTGCGAACAATGGAATGTTGGACAAAGCAGAAATCCATGCTCAATTAGTTTTGTGTGGAGTTTATCACGCTAAAGGCGGGACTTTGTGCGTTGAGCTTTTTGCGCCGCGTTTATCGGGAATGTTTTCAGTTAATCCGCGTTATTCCGCGTCTAAATCACATGCCGCATGCCGCAAGCGTTTACGTCACCTTTATAAACTTGATGACTTTATGAACTTTTCACTTGTGCAGTGCTTTGTGCTACTTTTTATTGTACCGCACATAATAAATATCCACGCAATTGCCTCCACCAACGCCAGGGTGCGCTTGCGATGTGGAAATAAGCAGATAATTATTTTTACGCAAGGCAAGTCCAACCGGAAAAGAATCAGCTTTAATCTCACCCACTTTCACCATGTCTTTTGCACGAATAATTACAACAGCACTTGCATTGTTGCAGGCCGCAAAAATGTACTTCTCATCGTCGCTCACTTCGATGGTGCGTGCGCCGGCGCCTGCAAAGCACTCCTGCCAGGCAGTGAAATTTTCTCCTTTGTTGTCGGGATTGATCGCAAATGCAATAAAATCCGCAATGGAACATTTTTGCACATATCCGCTCCTGTTGCTGCTAAGATATAAATGGTTTTTCGTAACAACCAAATGACGGACATTTGTCCTCATGCCAAATACCGTGCTTTTAAAGCTGAAATCACTCATGTCGAAAACCGAAATTCCGCCTCCTCCCATACGACCAACCAACAAATATTTGCTGTCGGATGTAAAAGCCGTTCCGCGCAAACACAACCCACAATGCTTGTCCCGATCAATGCCACCCTGATTTTGTGAAGCAGAAAACTTTTGCTGATAATCAACCACCAGATGTTTTACATATTTGAATTTCTCCGCATCGCCCGAAGACACATCAATAATTGCTACAGTATTGTCGCCCCAATGGGTTATTGCAACATATTTTCCGTCGGGTGATGCTGCAATCATTTTTGGCAGCGGGCCTGTCGGCATAACACGAACAATTTCATCCTTGTCAGTGTCGATAACAGCCACAGCAGATGGCTCCATAGCATTCGGATCGTAGCTTCGACGATAATAAGTAACCCACAAATATTTTCTGTTGTTCGACAAGCAACATTCAACGGGTTTACCTTTAAATATATTCGGTTCTTCACGCGGAGTGAGAAAATTATATCCAAGAACCGTTGTTTCTTTAAACAATTTTGCGTCTTTTTTTGCAAAATCGTGATGAATGCTTTTGATCTTTGTGAATGTCTTGAGATCGAAAACCACCGTCATGAAACCTTCGAGACTGTTGATGTAGAATTTGTTTTTCTCTTCAAGAAATACCGCTGATTTCGGAGAAATAATATCTTTTTCATAGCGTTCCATATTATCCATCACTTTCGGTGTATGGCTGTGGATGCGCGATATCAGCGTCAGCTCCACCTCAGCTCCATCGGGGTTTGAAATGGTTCCAATGGGTGGATGAATCACCTGTGCAAAACAAACGGAAGAAAGAAAAACAAATGACAATAGAAAAAACTTATTCATCAGCGAAATTTTTAGCAAAAGTAAGAATTCCTTGCAGAAACCAACGATTCCGGGTCAGCACCTTTTCAAATGCAGGTCAGGCTGACGCCAGAATGTTGGGTTTCCTGACATTCTATCGTCCGCTACTGCGGACATGGAATCGTCGGGAATGATTCATTAAAATACTTCTGTCGAAATAAAAACACTGTCATGGATAGCATATCCGCGACAGTGACAAGTGAGTTTTGGATGTTGTTTGAAACGCAGCATCCATATTGATTTTCAGCGCGTTTAACAAAATTGCAAACAGCCGGTTTGAAAAAAAATTCTATCTTTGTTCTTCTCAAAAGTTCAGAAACCGGATCTTTTAACTTCAGCCGGTTTCTTTTTTTCAACTAAAACCCGCTCATGAAGCTATTTTTCGGATTTCTTGTTTCTTTGACATTGATATTCGGTTCTTCTGTTTATGCACAGACCGATCTGGCCATGCTCTCTCATCCGGATTCAGCCATCACGGAAATTAAACCTGACAGTGCAAATATTTCACGTCCGGCAGACAGTCTTGCATTACGCTCATATATCCGCGACAGTCTTGTAAACGAACTCATCACTTACTCTAAAACATTTCTTGGTGTTCCATACCGCTATGGCGGAAAATCGCGTGCAGGCTTCGATTGCAGCGGTTATGTAAGCACCATGTTTTCACATCTTGGCATTACACTCTCTCCAAGCTCAGTAGGGATGGCCGGCTCCGGACGTATAGTTGCAGACAGTACCATACGCCCCGGCGACATTCTGTTTTTTATAAACACACAACGCCGGCGTAGCGGCATCGGACATGTAGGCCTTGTTGTTGAAGTTAAGGATGGTAAAATTGTATTTCTGCATTCGGCCTGCAATGGCGGAGTTCGCTATGATTATCTGAGCAGTCCCTACTACAAGTCGCATTACTACAGGGCTGAACGCATTCCATTGTTTGACGTTGAATAGTTTTATCAGCGCACATGGAACTCATTAAAAAATACTTTTCCGGTCTTACTGAAACGCAATTGTCTCAATTTGCACAATTGGAGCCGCTTTACAACGACTGGAACAGCAAAATCAATGTCATATCGCGCAAGGACATGGAGCATTTTTATCTGCATCATGTATTGCATTCGCTGGCCATTGCAAAGGTTTTTCCTTTCACTCCGGGAATGCGCATTCTCGATGTCGGCACGGGTGGCGGTTTTCCGGGCATACCGCTCGCAATATTTTTCCCGGAAGTACAATTCACGCTTGTTGATTCCATTGGGAAAAAAATCAAAGTTGTAAAAGAAGTCGCTTCGGCGCTGGAATTGAAAAATGTTGAAGCCACTCAGGCACGCGCCGAAGAAATGAAAGGTCAGTGGGATATTGTTGTCAGCCGCGCGGTAACGGATCTGCCAAAATTCATGGAGCTGGTGCGCAACCGTATCACCCGAAAACCCAAAGGAAATCAACCCAAGATTATTTATCTCAAGGGCGGAGATATCGATGCAGAGATGTCCGGATCCGATTATCCCTACAGCGTTGCACCTATTTCAGGGTTTTTCAGCGAAGACTTCTTTTCAACCAAATTGGTGGTCAAGATTTTTTAATCTACGACAATTATCATATCATCAACAATTTTTAACCGCTTGTGGTTAAAAAACAAAGTTCTGCGTATTTAATTTTGTTGATAACATTCACACATTGTCTCAACTTTTTACGTTGTTGCATTGGTATTTTTAATAATTTGGCGCCTCAAATTAAAACTACAACAATGGTTGAAAATGCACAAAAAACGCTGAGAGACAATCCGGCAATCCGGTGGACAGCTTTGGTATTACTGGCTTTTGCCATGTTTTGTTCATACATTTTTATGGACATTCTTTCACCTATTAAGGACCTGATGCAATCCACCCGTGGCTGGGATTCTACTGCATTTGGGACTATGCAGGGTTCGGAAACATTTTTAAATGTCTTTATTTTCTTTTTGATTTTTGCAGGAATTATTCTGGATAAAATGGGCGTTAGGTTCACCGCTATTTTATCGGGATTGGTCATGATAATCGGGGCTGCCATAAACTGGTATGCTGTTACCGAAAACTTCATGGGCAGCAGTCTTGACGTATGGTTTACCAACAATCTGAATTACATTCCCGGCTTCAACGAATTAGGAATTGCTCCGTTTTATTCGGGCATGCCCGCATCGGCAAAACTTTCCGCCGTTGGTTTCATGATTTTCGGTTGCGGTGTTGAAATGGCCGGTATCACAGTATCGCGCGGAATCGTAAAGTGGTTCAAAGGCAGAGAACTTGCATTGGCCATGGGCTCTGAGATGGCACTAGCTCGTCTTGGTGTTGCAACTGTAATGATTTTCTCTCCGTTATTTGCCAACCTGGGTGGTAATGTCGATGTTTCGCGCTCAGTGGCTTTCGGCGTCATTCTGCTCATGATTGCCCTTATCATGTTCATTGTATATTTCTTCCTCGATAAAAAACTGGATGCACAAACCCAGGAATCAGAAGAAAAAGATGAACCTTTTAAAATCAAGGATATCGGCAAAATTTTCTCAAGCATGGGATTCTGGCTTGTAGCATTGCTTTGCGTTCTTTATTATTCAGCCATTTTCCCTTTCCAAAAATATGCTGTAAACATGCTTCAATGCAATCTCACTTTTACCGAAGTGGAGAAAGGAACATTCTGGGCATCGAATAACGTAACAATGCTTCAGTATCTGATTATGCTTATTGTGGCAGGGACTGCCTTTATAAGCAACTTTTCAAAAAAAACAATGCATTATTCCATGCTGACTATATCTGTTATTGGCCTCATCGTTTTCTGCTACATGGGTTATATGCGCCAATCGGCAGAAACCATTTTTGCTGTATTTCCACTGCTGGCCGTAGGCATCACCCCCATTTTGGGAAAATATGTTGACAATAAAGGGAAAGCAGCATCCATGCTTATGATTGGATCGCTATTACTCATTGCATGTCACCTGACTTTTGCATTCATTCTGCCCATGTTTCAGGGCAATGCCATTGGTGGGGTAATGATTGCATATCTTACTATTCTGATTCTGGGAGCATCATTCTCATTGGTTCCCGCATCATTGTGGCCCAGCGTTCCAAAACTGGTGGATCAGAAAGTCATTGGTTCTGCCTATGCACTGATTTTCTGGATTCAGAATATCGGATTATGGCTCTTCCCGATGCTGATCGGAAAAATCCTTGACAACACAAACCCACAGGTTGTTGCTGATCTTGAAGCCAAAATTATCACACCGGAACAGGCCGCCATATCCTATGATTACACGGCGCCACTGATCATGCTTGCCGGTCTTGGCGTTGCAGCACTCATTCTTGGTATTATTCTGAAAAGAGTTGACCGCATCAAAGGACTGGGCCTTGAATTGCCAAATATTGTAAAAAAAGACTAAACAGTTAATAACTGAAATATCCGCAAACGGCTGAATGGACTTCATTCAGCCGTTTTTTTATTTATAAGCGCCTGTTTATAAAACAATCAATAACACGAAATAATACAAAGAATTATTTTGTACTTTTACCACAAATTCCGCATCTATGAAAACAAAAAACTTATTGCTTATAACTGTTGTTTTTGCAGCATTTCTTGTATCTTGTGTTCCTGCACGCCAGTTACAGGATGAAAAAACACGACGCGAAAAAGCTGAATCAGAACTGGCTGCCATGCGTGCCGATTTCGATAAAATGAGTGCAACCAACACGGAGCTCAACGAAAATATGACCACCATGACCAAACAAATTGCCGCTTTGGAACGCGACACCAGTATCACCGGCATATCGCTGCGCAAAATGACCAATCAATACGATAAAGTAAACAGTCTTTACGAAGAACTCAACCGCAAATACGAAGAACTTCTTAAAATAAATGCATCGGAAACACAAAAAATAAGTACTGAACTACAACTCACTCAGGAACAACTTGCCATCAAAGAAGCCGAACTAAAAAAACTTGAAAACGAACTCAATATCCGCAAACAAAATCTCGATCAGATGCAGGCCGATTTGTTGCTCAAAGAAAAAAGAATTATGGAGCTCGAATCCATCATCAACAAAAAAGACAGCATCATGAAAGAGCTGCGCAACAAGCTCACAGTCGCCCTCAAAGGATTCGAAAACAACGGCCTGACCATTGTTGAAAAAGATGGGAAAATTTATGTTTCTCTCGACGAATCATTGCTTTTTGCATCCGGCAGCTGGACTGTAAATGCAAAAGGGAAAGATGCCCTGATGAAGCTTTCGAATGTACTGGCTGATAATCCCGACATTGCCATCATGGTTGAAGGCCATACCGACAATCTTGCATATAAAGGCAGCGGACAAGTCAAGGACAACTGGGATCTGAGCGTGATGCGTGCCACCAGTGTGACCAAAATCATTTTAAACAATAAAAGTGTAGATCCAAAACGCATTATATCAGCCGGACGCGGCGAATACTTCCCGATTGACGGAGCCAACAACAGCGAAGCCCGCCAGAAAAACCGACGCACCGAAATCATTCTGACTCCGAATATGGATGAATTCATGAAAATTCTACAGAATAATTAGTACTATTCTGTTTCTCGCTTTTCAACAAAAAAGTCTCAGAATTACAAATATTCTGAGACTTTTTTTATACAAAAAAACCCCGGCGATAAAAAACCAACAGACATAATTATACAACAAATACATTAAATAAATACACATGAGACAGGATTAAACAGACTAAATATTATCAATACATTTTAAAAAAAAAAGTATTTTTTTGAGTTTTATTATCAGGAATAAAAAATTTATATCTTTACCAAAACATTTTTATATGAAACATTTCTGCATAATTTCGATTGTATGTTTCCTTATGAATGCAGGTTTACAGGCACAAGAAGAATACATACAGCCCCGCAAACACCTGTTGGATGGAATTGAGCAACACGACAAGGGCGAATTTTCCAAAGCGTTGAAAGCGTATAACAAAATCAACTGCAACGACTCGTTGTATCCATTGGCACTGTATGAAAAATCGCTGAGTTATAACGCTCTGGAAGAATATGACAAAGCGATAGAAGTATTAAATGAATTACTAAGCAAATCCGACAGCACCAGTCAGATTCTCATTTCACTGGCCTCTGCCTATGACGATAAAAAAAACCATGCTGAAGCACAGGCGATATACAAGAAAGTCATTGACCGGCAGCCCTACAATCAGAATGCCTGGTATAATCTCGGGCTGAGCTATTACAATGACAAGCAATACCTCAAAGCAGAAGAATGTTTCATTCAATCCATCAAACTGAAACCATGGCATTTCAGATCGAATCTGATATTGGGCCTTACCAATGCCAAGATGGGACGCCCGGTTCATGCACTGGCTTGCATTAATCTGGCCGCTTTAATGAATGCCGGCGACAATTTCGGCCATTCGGCATTGCAGGAATATGAAAAATTTGTTCATGGTGATTATGAAGCCGATATTGAATACGACAAATATGTTACTCCGGATAGCATAACCACCGATAAAATCAGAGCATTGGAACCCATCATCAAAAGTCAGGTGCTGCAAAGCAAAAAGTTGAAAATGCCTTCGAAAAACCCCATGACTATTACAAAATACAATTATGTAATTTTTTCGGAACTGCCACAAACCAAAGAAAAAAACAACATCTACACTGCTTATTACTTCCCGTTTCTGAGATCGATACTCGATAATAAATATTTTGATGTTTACAGTTATTTCATTACTCAATCGGTCAACAATAAAAACATCATTAAATATGTTCTGACAAAAAAATCGAAACTAAATGCCTTCAGCGGCTGGATGATCAAAGAACTACAAAAATATTTCGCCAGCCCGTTTTTCAGACCATCCAATGTTGATTATGCATATGCCGAGGGAAATCTGATTCGGATTACCACCTACAGTGATTCCACAAAAACAGTAAAAGACGGCAAATATATCGAGCTTGACGAAAACGGAGATCTTGAATACACCGGAACATTTAAAAACGACAAACACGAAGGGACATTCAATAGTTACAGCGTTGACGGCAAAGTAAGAGTATTTGTCAAATACAAGAACGATGATGAATACCTGCTTGTGTCAAATCCTGAAGTCATTAAGGGAAATCAGTTCGAAGTTGAAATGAAAGACGGCAAAAAGAATGGCTGGTATAAAACATTCTTTCCAAACGGAGCTGTCAAATCAATCGAACTTTATAAAGATGATGAATTTGTTGGCGATGGATTTGAATTATACATAGATGGTGACACCATGACAACCTACAAGCCCGATGCCGACGGACTTCATTACACAACAACAAATTATTACCGCAACGGGAAAATCAGCACCTGTTACAAAAGATTGATTGATTCTTACCTGTACGACGGAGAATATATTTCAAACTTTTATAACGGGAAACTGGCACGAAAAATCACATTGAAAGATGATCTTTTTATTGGAAAAACATTTACACTTTTTCTCAATGGAGATACTGCAGCCATTCAGAAATATGATGACAAAGGAAATGCCACAGGCATTCACAGCTCCTTCGGAACATCAGGTAAATTGATTTCTTCGATAGAATACCAGAAAGGCAAAAGCAATTATATCTTCACTTATTACCACCGCAACGGAAAACCTCAGTCGCAGCTGAAAGTGAGCAACAATAAATTCAATACGCTGGTATATTACGACAGCACCGGAAAAGAAATTGTGCATCATGATAATCTGAACCGTAATCTGAATGAATACACAAACGTCAATGTATTTACAAAAAAAATCATTGATCATTTCGTACTCAAAGACGGATTGAGGGATGGTCCGGCAAAACATTACACACACTCCGGCACACTTGAAAGCGAATGCAAATACAGCAAAGATGAAATTGACGGAGTCAATGTAACCTATTATCCCGATGGCACAAAAAGAAGTGAATATACATACGAAGAAGGCGTTTTGAAAGGAAAAGCCATCAGTTATTATTCCGACGGCAAAATTGAAAGCGAAGGATTTTATGACGACGACAACAAAGTTGGAGAATGGCGCTACTTTCATGCTGATGGTAAATTAAGCAATACAGAATACTACAACACATCAGGCGAGCTCAACGGCGAACAAATTGAATATTGTGGAGACAGCATCCCCGTATCCGTATTCACCTATCGCGAAGGCAATATCATTGATCTTGTTTTCTATGGTCCCGACATGGATACGCTGGAACATTACTCCCTGCCCAACGGATTCGGAAAAAACACCATTTATTACAAAAACGGAAAGCTCAAAACAACACGCAATTACGAGCACCATGTTCTGCATGATTCCGTTGTTTATTATTATCCAAACGGACAACTGTATTACAAAATCAATTATGTCAACGGATTCAGACATGGCAGATATTGCGAATTCAACCCGGATGGAAGCAAAAAAAGAGAACTTGATTTTGAATACGGACAACGTTGCAACGAAAACAATTTCTACCTCGAAAACGGCTTCCCGGATGCTTCGCTGATTTGCAAAAACAATGAAGAAAATGGTCCGGCCACTTATTATCACTACAACGGAAAGCCAACAGCCATCATCAATTTCAGCAATGATGAAAAAAACGGATTTGCCGACTATTATGAACCCGGCGGACAACTGATGTACCGTGTATGGTATGAATCCAACGAAGCCGTTTCTGTTACATGGCTCGGAAAAGACAAGAAATTTCTGGAACCGGTACTCATTGACAAAGATACCATCAATATAACCACGTATTATGCTTCAGGCAGCAAATCAGCTGAGCTTTCATTTGTTGGTGGCATGCGGCATGGCGAATTCCGCGGATATTTCCCCAACGGGAAACTTCTCGAAATAAGACCTTTCAAAAACAATTATCTCGATGGAAAGGAAATCTGCTATCGTGATAATGGTATTTTATTTGCCGAAACCGAATATCTCATCGGCGATAAACACGGAGTTTGCACTGTTTATCATCCAAATGGCAAACCGGCTGTCAGAACTGAATATTATTTCGGAGAACGCAAAGGGACACAAACCTATTACAACGACAAGGGACAGGTTAAAAACGAGTATCAATTCTATGGCGACAGAATGCTTGAATAGAACAATTCTCACATGGTTATGCCTGATTGCTTTGTCATTGGGCGATAGTTTCGGCCAAACCGAATACGACTATGAATATCTGAAGGAAAAGTATTCTTCGGAAAACACCGTTGTGCTCACTTCGCGCAAAGAAATTTCGGTCATCCGCAAAAAAAAGAAAATTGTCATTGTCGAAAAAGTTTTTCTCGAAAAACTGATGACCGGAAAAAACAAGGATGAAGCCCAACTGGATATTATTCCCTTCAGCACATTTGCATCTATCAGTAGCATTGAAGCATACACACTGGTTCCCGATAAAAACGGATGGAAAAAACATATGGCCTGGAACTTCAGAGACATGCTTCATGTAGGGTCTTATCTCTACAACGACAATTATCTGAAAATAATCAAATTCCCGGCTGTTGAACAAGGGTGCAGAACCATTATATCCTATACCAAAACATACACAGAGCCCTATTTGTGGGGAGGGCATTTTCTCTCCAATGGTGAAACCGTACTCAATGGTGAAATCACTTTAAAAGCTCCCAAAAGCATCACATTCAATATCAAAACGCACAACTTCCAGCAGGATAGTCTGTTGTTTGAACTTGAATCAAAAGGATCGTGGAATATGTTCAACTGGCAATACAAAACCGAAAAGACCAAAAAGCCCGACGATCAGCCCCTGTTTTTTTCCGGCCCGATGCTTTTGATGAATATTGCCCGCGACACCGATAAAAAGCACGGACAGTACTATCTTGAAAGCAACAAATATCTTGCAAACTGGTATTTTCACAATTTTCTGAAAGCAAAAAACCAACGCGACACCGTGATGGAAGAAATTGCCGACAGCATCACAAACGGTCTGAACTATACCGGTGAAATTGCCATGACAATGACCAATTGGGTAAGCAAAAACATTAATTACATTGCCATCGAAGACGGCTACAACGGAATCATACCCCGCAGCAGCAATTATGTTTTAAAGCAACGATACGGCGACTGCAAAGACAAATCGAACCTGCTGATTGAAATGTTGAAGCATAAAAACATCCGGGCATATCCTGTTTTTGTAGGAACTACTTCATTGCCATTCAGCCACGACAGCATTGTATCACCCATTGTGGACAATCATGTGATTGTAGCCATCGATACGGGAAAAAACAACATATTGTTTGTCGATCCAACACAGGAATATCAGATTGAAGGACTCCCGCCTTTTCTTGTTCAGGGCAAAACAGCGCTGGTACTTACCGACAGCATGGACTATTTTATTGAGCATTTCCCAACACCCGATCCGGAGCTTAGCAAATTGACCATGACAAACGAAATTTTCATTGAAGGTCCCACACTTTTTCAGCAAACCGATCTGACAGCCAATGGATACTTCATGGTTTTTATAAATCCAATGCTGACAGACAGACCAGAAGACAAGATTAAAGGCGACTGCGAGTTCATTAGTTTTCCGGAATCAAAAACACAGATTCCCGACAGTCTGAGTGATTTGGAGCTGAATCCCGACTCGGCATTTGTATCGTTCACTATTTTTTCGCATCAGGCAAATCCGCTACAAAAAACAAATTCGGGTATTTTCATCAATCCTTATCCCAACGGGTTTTTCACGCTCAAATCATTTCAGGAGCTGGAAGAAAAAAAACAAAGTGTATTTCATTTTCCTGCCACATGGGAAAGCATTACTACACTGCATCTGGAAAATGATTATCATGTAAAATACCTTCCTCAAAACATATTGATTGATTCGTTGCATTACTCCTTTTCATTGGATCACAGCAAAGAAGAATCCGATGTTGTTATCCATTGTATCCTACGCATCAACAAACTCTATTTTACTGATTCAGAGCTCGATGGGCTGGCCTCATTCTTTGCTGATATACGCAGAGCATTTAACCAAAACATAATAATCACACCAAAAAATTAAATCATGAAACTGTTGATTTTTTTCATTGCTGTTGCAGGCGTTTTGATTGCTTCGGCTCAAAGACCCGAAAATAAGTCATACTCATGGGAAGCCACGCCTCAATTTGTGCAATCCGATAGTGTAGAAGCAAAACATGATGCCGTGTATCTCAAAACAAAAATTATTTATGATTTTTATTTTGAAAAAGAATCAGGAGATCTGGCCGAACTATTTGTTTTTCACAGAGCATATAAAATCTGCACACAAAACATTACCGAAGATCTGAACACCATAAAAGTGAGCACCAGTGATTTCAACAACATGCTTGACCTGAAAGTGCGGGTTATTGCACCGGATGGCAAAATCACCGATGTTGACACCAGCGAATTTCTTACATTGAACGATGAAGTGAACAACGGAGATTACAAAGCGCTGGCCCTGCCAAACGTTTCGCGTGGCGGCATTGTGGAGTTTTATTATGTATTGGAGTCCTCTCCCACGTATTTTATCTCACGCTCTTTCCAATACGGCATTCCGTCTTTTGATGTGTCATTCAAAGTGTACTCACCCATCAATCTCGGTTTTATCTCAAAATCCTACAATGGCTTTCCGGAACTTGAAGAAAAAACAGACAGCACCGAAGAATACCGGGTAATGTCGGCACACACTGATTATATCCCGGCATTTCAAAAACAAGGATACAGCTATTCGTCGCCTCATGAACAACGCGTTCTCATGTCGATCGGATATAATTTTGCACGCAGCAAAGCCCGTCTTTTCACACATGCCGAATTTTGCGGAAATCTTTATGAAAGACTATTTGTTTTAGAAAAAAAGGAACAAAAAGCATTGAGCAAAATTGTCAAAAAAGCAAAAAGCAAAGATCCCGACAAATTAATTGCAGCACGCGAAATCGAGAATTATCTGAAAGCCACTTATTTTAATGAACTGAACATCGGAACTGTTACAGAAACACTTGATTTTATTGAATCAACCCGCTTCGGATCTGATATCGGCATTGTAAAATTATACATGAATATTTATAAAACACTGGGATATAAATGCAATTTACTGCTTACATGCACAAGAGATTACATGTACTTCGACAAATCCTTCAACACCTACAACCAACTGAATGATTATGTACTCTACTTTCCTGAATTCGACCTGTACATGTCGCCGCTGCATTTCACATCTCGATTGGGTTTCCCCGACAATCTGGTCTATGAACAGGATGCTTTGTTTATTAAAGAAACGACCATTCTGGGTGAAACATCATTTGTTCCAGACTACACAACCATAAAAAAACCCGATTACAAAAGCAGTGCTGATTCTGTCTATCAGATTCTGACCATTAATCCTGATTGCAAAACCGCTTCACTCAAATGCCATCGCTCACTAACAGGACACAAAGCATCCTATATTCAGGGAATATATTCCTATATGGATGATGAAGAAAGAGAAGAATTGCTGAAAGAATATTTTGATTATGGCCATGTATATTTCAATCCCGATTCTGCCATAATTGCCGATACTTCAAAAAAAGTGGCCGGAATCAAACCATTTACCATCGATGCCAACCTGAATGGCAGCAATCTGCTTTCGCAGGCCGACGATCATTTGATTGTGCTTGCAGGCGAACTCATCGGACCACAGGCCGAGCTCTACGACAGCGTTCAACGCACACTCCCCATCGATCACGGCTATGGATGTCAATACATCAGAACACTGGAAATTGTTATTCCGGAAGGATACACTGTTGAAAACGCTGCTGATTTCGATATTAATCTGAAGCTTAATTCAAAAACCGGAGAACAAACTGCATGGTTTATTTCCAAACAACGGCTCGAAGGGAACACCTTCATTATTGATATTGACGAATCATACACTGAGATCAAATACGATCTGGCCGATTATGAGCAATTCAGAAACATTGTAAATGCTGCTGCCAATTTCAATAAAATAAAATTAGTCCTGAAAAAAAGCTGATAAGTCTCTTTTCATGTTACAGATACTCCATAAATGACATGGATTTTAAAAAGGGCGTGCATTGTTTGCATGCCCTTTTTCATGCTTCAGGGACATCGCATGCAAACGAGAACCCAAAGCCCAGTCTTAACCGCGCCCACGGCTTTTTATGTTGCCGAACAGTTATCTGAAAGAGATTTATTAATTTAGCACAAAAAAATGGACTCGCGCCCGCTTGCAGAAATATTGCGACCTCTGACCACCGATGATTACGTCGGACAGGAAAAACTCATGGGCGCCAATGGCATCATCCGGCGCATGCTTGACAACAAAGCCATCAGCTCGATGATTCTGTGGGGACCACCGGGCGTTGGTAAAACCACGCTGGCATTGCTGATTGCAAACGTTCTGCAGCGCAAATACCATCAGCTCAGTGCCATCAGCAGCGGAGTGAAGGATGTGCGCGAAGTGATATCGGCAGCGACCAGTGAACAAAGTCCTATTCTGTTTATAGATGAAATTCATCGCTTCAGCAAATCGCAGCAGGACAGTCTGCTGGCAGCAGTTGAAAAGGGCACAATAACACTAATAGGAGCAACAACCGAAAATCCCTCATTCGAAGTTATCAGCCCACTGCTGTCGCGCTGTCAGGTGTATGTACTTGAGTCGCTTTCATCAGATCACCTGAACATACTTCTCGAAAAAGCACTTCAATTCTATAAAAAAGAAGGATACACCATTTCAGTCAAAGAAACAGATATGTTGTTTCGTTTTTCAGGTGGCGATGCGCGTAAACTCTACAATGCATTGCAGCTGGTTGTTGAAAACAGTCTGAAAAACAATTCGGCCGAAATCACCAACGACAAAGTGGCACGCGTAATTCAGAATAATCTGGCGCGCTTTGACAAAACTGGAGAAATGCACTACGACATCATTTCGGCCTTCATAAAATCGATGCGCGGCAGCGACCCCAATGCCGCATTATATTGGATGGCGCGCCTGATTGAAGGCGGCGAAGATCCAAAGTTTATTGCCCGCCGCATGCTCATTCTTGCCTCCGAAGATATCGGTCTGGCCAATCCCAATGCTATTCTCATGGCCAATGCTTGCTTTGATGCTGTACATAAAATCGGCTGGCCCGAGTCGCGGATCATTCTGGCCGAATGCGCAGTCTATCTGGCTTCGTCGGCGAAAAGCAATGCAACGTATCTTGGCATTGATGCGGCTCTTGAGCATGTGAGAAAAACCGGTGATCTTCCGGTGCCGCTCCATCTGCGCAATGCGCCCACCAAACTGATGAAAGAGCTGAACTACGGAAAAGAATATCAATATGCACACGACTTTGAAAACAGTTTTGTGAATATGGAGTTTTTACCTGAAAAAATAAAAGGGACAAAATTCTACGAACCTGGAAAAACTGCACGGGAAGAGGATTTGAGGACTTTTTTAAAAATCCGTTGGAAAGATAAATATGGATATTGATTGTGCTGTATGCAACATTTTATGTTTTGTCCGTTATTCAACACAAATACTCCATATCAGAAAAAACAATTAGGTTTGTACATTAAAGTCCAGAACGATCTATGATTCTATCAGTCATCATACCGGCCTACAACGAAGAAAAGTACATTGCTGAAACACTTTCAGAAGTGTATGGCCTTTCATTTCCGGCCATTATCGAGAAGGTTGAAGTGATTGTTGTTGATGATTGCTCAAAAGATGGTACAACAAATATTCTGAATGCACAAAAAACAAAACATCCGGCATTGATAGTGCATCGCAATGAAAAAAACATGGGCAAAGGCGCTTCGGTCAAAAAAGGATTTGAAATCAGCAGGGGTGATTTGATTTTTATACAGGATGCTGATTCTGAATTATCGCCCGGCGACATCCCCCGGATGATTGATGCGATGCTTGAACTGAAAATTGAATTTGTCAATGGGTCGCGTTACCTGCCCGGGATTGTGCGTCCTGTAATCAGCTACAAACGTTATTTTGCCAACCGTTTTTTCACCTTTCTGGTTTCATTTCTTTCAAATGCCAAACTTACTGACATCGCATGCGGGCATAAACTTATACACCGCAAGCTGCTTGAAAAAATCCCCATACGATCGAAGCGTTTCGGATTCGAAGCCGAAATCATGATCAAAGCTTTAAAAATAAAAAAGAACAACATCGCCGAAGTTCCTGTTATGTACCGTCCGCGCAGTGTGCGTGAAGGCAAAAAACTGAAATCATCCGACGGCATCAAAATCCTTTTTACAATTCTGAAGTATGAATTTTTCTGGTGTCCTGCAGCAAAAAACAAGTCATAGCAAAATTCCGGGTCTGATAATTATTGCCCTGGTATTGTTTTCGGCCGTATTTGCCCACGTCGAAAAAAGAGCTCATAAAAGTGTCATCAGCGACGACGTTATCTCATACTATGCTTATTTGCCGGCATTGTTTATTCATCACGATCTCACACTTGAATTTGCCAATGAGGATCCTGCATATTATTTCAAATATTACTGGCCTGGGAAAACATCCAATGGCAAATATGTAATAAAAACCACCATGGGCGTTGCTTTTTTATATGCTCCGTTTTTTGGGACAGCGCATTTATACACACTTGCAACCAACGGCACTGCCGATGGATTCAGTCGGCATTATCAAACCGCCATAAATATAGCTGCCTTGTTTTTTCTCTTTATAGGATTGTTTTTCACCAACAAAATCCTGCTGCGATTTGTGTCGGCAAAAGTTTCTGCTGTTGTTCTTGTTTTGATTACACTTGGAACAAATCTGCTGTACTACGCAACAATGGAGCCCGGAATGACGCATGTTTTCAATTTCGGACTCATTGCAATGTTTATTCATTATTCAGATAAATGGCTGCTGAAGCCCGATTTCAGAAACACACTTTTGTGCGGACTGCTCTTTGGTCTCATTACACTTATACGACCAATCAATGCACTTGTCATATTGTTTCCGTTTCTGTGGAATGTGTCATCACTGAAAGAATTGCAAAACCGCTTGTTGTTTTTCATCAAACAATGGCAACTGATATTACTGATTGCCGGGTGTGTGCTGCTGGTTTGGATGCCTCAACTGATTTACTGGAAAATACAAACAGGACAGGTGTTTTACAATTCGTACAACGAACATTTTTATTTTCACAATTTCCATATTCATAAAGCATTATTCGGATTCCGAAAAGGTTGGTTTGTATATACACCCATCATGTTTATTGCCTCATTGGGCATATTGTTTTTACGCCGACAATTCAAACCGGTTCAGCTTTCAGTTGCTGTTTTTTTTATGGTTTTTGTCTATATCACTTTTTCATGGTGGTGCTGGTGGTATGGAGGCGGCTTTTCGGCTCGACCAATGACTGATATTTATTCAATCATGGCCATACCTCTTTCAGTCTTCGTTGCAAAAGGTCTTCGTGCAAAAAAATCAATAGCGATAATCACTTTTTTATTTACAACATTATTCGCTGCTCATGGGGTATATCAAACATTGCAGTATGTTAGAGGAAGCATTCATTATGATTCCAATACATGGCATTCATATAAAAATTCGTTCGGAAGGATCAAACCCGGGCCAAACTATTATTATCTGTTGAGTCCCCCTGATTACATCAATGCCATTGAGGGAAAACCGGAGGAAACAGCAGAAGAAAACACCGATCTGATTGCCGGACCAAATGATTACTATATTGAAATGAATGATATTAGAACCAGCAACAATACTGAATATTTCAACATCGTAAACATTAATCTTGATACAAGTTTTATAACCACAGCAACGATTGTGATACCGGCATTCGATAGCAATGATTTCTGCGATGACCTCACTTTGGTAACTGCCATTTACACGCCATCGGGCGAAGCAGCATATTTCAGCTCAGTTGCTGTTGCAGCTACAACCAGATATGGAGATAAACAATTGGTTGAAAATGTCGAATTGAATATTCCTTTATATGTTACTGAAAAACCCAACATTAAGGTGTTTTTCAGATCCATTGAAAAAGATGATTTTTCATGCAAAAAAGTGAAAGTGCTGATTCGTGGAATACGGCTCCATTACACGGATGTATAATAGTCCAACCACATTATTTCCCACCAAAAAAAACATAGAGGCGCTCAATAAAGCCCCAGCCGAAATCCGGCAATGTCGCTTCTGTAGCCATAATAATAAACACATCGTGATCAGCCACAGACTGAGCCAGATCGAGCTGTGATGCTTCAAGCTGATTGGTGTAATATTCAGGATAAACCCCCTTGTTGTAATACCAGAACTGATTATTCCCAAACGATCGCGGAAAACCATAATTGAACATTTCCCAATAATAACTGTCGGATACAACAATCAGAGAAGGTCTGCTTTTTCCGGTAGTATCTTCGGTATAGAGCTTTGGATAAGCCATGTCAAAAGATCCGATTCTGAATAACATATTCATGCCATCGCCAATATCATAATCTTCGAATTTCGGCTGACAAACCTCAATGGAATCCCAACGCAGATCGGGCATATCGATATTTCGCTTTCTTTCAATAAAACTTATCATGGAATCCGCTGCCAGACAGCTTCCATAATAGCTCCAGTGAATGCCACATTTCGGATAAAGAGGATATTGCGACGAATGTTTATTTTCCAAAAAATACGAATTAAAATCGATATAATTCAAATTCAGATATTCTGCCAGATGACTATGAAGCTGATAATTTGAAATTCCTTTTCTTTGTTTTAAATCATCCGGGAAATATTCCGGATAAAAAGATCCCTTGCCGGCAGCAAAGACTATAAGCAATGTTTTTCCGCGATCAGCCAGGGCATTCTGAACAAACTTAATGCGTTTCATTCTGCGTACAGTGCTATCAACGCCAATAAAATCGGTACCATTGTACGCTTTGATATAATTCTCTTCAAATAAATAATTGTCTTTCCCGATAATCACACCATTGGCTTTGGCTTTACTAAAAAACGAAAATGCTATCTGATTGTTGAGCCGAACAAACACGCTTCGAAGCCCAAACGCCTCGTTGAGATAGGTTTCCTTCTGCACCTGATATTCACCAGAAAACCAGCCATGGGTTGAAAATTCCGGACCTACGGGCTCATTAACAGCGCCACGCAAAGGAGTGGCGTCAATAACTTTCAATTTATTATTGATAAAAGGGCCTGTCATCAAGAGAAACACACCGGCCACCAATAAATATTTCACTATTTCGTCTCTTCGTTTTTTCATGTCAGAATCTAAAATAAATGAACGGGTTGAACCCCGACGCCGTTATAGAACTGATGCAAAGAATAAATAAAACAAACACTGCTGCAGCTACTGAAAGATGTTTTTTCACGGAATAGGTATTGAAATAAATGGCATTCTGTATTTGCTCACCAACTTTAAAAAAAGTAAAGAACGCAAAGAATACAGCGAGAAACAGAAAAACCACAAACTCAACATCAAGTACCGGAAGTGTTGTAAAATCAAGGGCGAACATGCGATTCAGAAACAGAAAAGCTTCTGAAACATTTTCAATTCTGAAGAAAACCCAACCGATGACGACAAGAAAAAACGTGAGCAAGGTTGCCGGAAGTTTTCCGATGCGTTCATATACTTTAAGCAAAAAGCCACGTTCGAGCACGAGAAACAATCCATGATAAGCGCCCCAGATAACAAAACTCCACGATGCACCATGCCATAATCCGGATGCCAGAAAAACAAACCAAAGATTAAAATATAATCTACGCTGCGTTTTCACACGGTTTCCACCCAGCGGAATATAAAGATAATTACGCATCCAGGCACCTAACGAAATATGCCATCGTCGCCAGAACTCAGTGATACTGCGCGACACATAGGGGTTATTGAAGTTTTCCGGAAAACGAAAGCCAATCATTTTCGCAATACCGATGGCCATATCGGAGTAACCGGAAAAATCGAAATAAATCTGAAATGTGTAAGCCAGAATACCAATCCACGCTGTTGCGGTATCAAGCCCCGAATAATCCATCGCAAAAATCATGTCGGCCTGCTGCCCCATATGATTCGCAATAAGCACTTTTTTCGCCAACCCGATGGCGAAACGATAAAAACCCGTCAGAACATTGTCTTTCGTTTCATACTCCGAGCGATCGCCTATCTGATCAGCCAGATCATGATAACGAATAATGGGACCAGCAATAAGTTTGGGGAATAAAATAATATAGAGCTGATAATCCCAGAAATTCTTCAATGGCGCATGAACACGACGATATACATCAACCACATAGGTGATGGTTTCGAATGTGTAAAACGATATTCCAATTGGCAAAATCAATTTGGTCCATTGAATCTCACCTCCGCCGAAAACCGACAAAGCCGCATTGACATTTTCAATAAAAAAATTGGAGTATTTAAAATAAAAAAGCAAACCTAAATTCACTGAAACCGACAACGTAAGCATCAATTTGCGATGCAGATCATTCTTTGTCTGCGACATCCATTTCACAAGATGAAAGTCGAGAAAGGTGGTGCCAAGAATGACAAAAATAAATTTTGGTGCGCCCCAACTATAGAAAAAAATACTAAAGGCAAGGATGACAAAATTCTTGTATTTTTTGTCTGCAAAGTAGTATGTCAGCAGAAATGCCGGCAGAAAATAGAGAAGAAAGACTATGCTGCTGAAGACCATCTTGGATGCAAAGTTATTGATTTTTTCACATGCAGTCGTTACAGTCGTGGAATTTATCACGCGGAAAGCATGGCGTTACAATCGTTACATGGTGGCTTTAACACAAATAGCATCCTGTGCAACATCTAATTGATTATCTTTGTCTTCTTGAAAAGAGAAAAATGAAGTCGGTCAGACATATCATCATCTTGGCTTTCATGGCAGGATTGCTGGCATCTTGTGCCAAAGATCCTTCGTGGGACGTAGATGTGCGCACTCCTCTTTTCAATACCTCACTTGGAGTGAATGACTTAATTGCCGACAGCATGCTGATAGAAAATCCTGACACAAGTCTGACTTTTGTCATGGATTTTGATTTATTCAACATCACTGCCGACACATTTGTAAACATGCCTGATTCGCTTTTTTACGCCCATTATGTCATGCCTGTAGGATTGACTGTGCCACCCGGAACACTGGTACTTCAAAAAACAGAAAGCAGGTATTACAATCTTGGGGGTGCACTTTTAACCCAAATGCGCATTAAAAGCGGCACACTAAACATCAGGGCTTATAATTACGTCGGCGATGCGGCCTATATCGAATACTCCATAGATAACTCAATGCTCAACGGAGCTCCCATTGTAGCGAGCGGTCTGATCCCAAGTTTCCCTGCAACTGGAGAATATCTGGAAACCCAGCTTGATGTCAGTGGCATGTATCTCGACCTCACTCAGTCATACATGCATTGCAATTCGCTCAAATCAACAATGAAAGTATTCGCCAATCCCAATGCAACAACTGATATAGTAGTGAATTTCAATGACAGCATCAATATTCTGGTTGAATTCAAAAATATCGTCATTGATTATTCCCGCGGATATTTTGGGCAACATGAGATTAATTCCATTTCTGCTGAAAGTTTTCCATTCATCGAAGATCTTGGCATTGATTATCTCGACATGGAAAACATTGCAATGACATTGACTATGGAAAACCATCTGGGTGCTGATGCAACATTCACAATCAATGAACTGGCTGGTCACGGAATTACAGATATCGCACTGAATTCGGAATGGATTGGAAAAGCAATCAACCTTACAAGGGCTACAGAAAACCCTGTCAATTCGGGAAATGTAACACCTTCTGTTTTCGAAATGAACTTCGATGCATCGAATGTTGAAGCTTTTTTTGAAAATCTTCCAGACAGCATTTCCTATGATTTCAGCGGCACAGTAAATCCGCTTGGAAATATTTCTACCGGCAATGATTTTGTTTATTACGGACAAGGACTTCGCGGAAAGATACATGCCGAAATACCGATGAATATTGCTGTTCAGGGATTAACACTTAGCGACACCATTGATTACGAATTAAATAAATCAAACAATTTCATCACTCAGTCCGAACTGTTTCTCGATATCAGCAACGGCTTTCCATTGACAGCTTCATTTAAAATATTTCTCACCGACGAAGCTGACAATGTTATTGACAGCATTATTCCCGACAACAATATACCCTCAGGCACAGTCAATGCTGAAGGAAAAGTAACAGCTCCATCGCTGACTCAAATGAAAATTACACTGAATGAAAACCAGACAACGCACCTTTATGCATGTAAAAAAGCCATTGTTGTTGCCAAACTCAACACCGGAGGAATCAGTGGTCAGAAAGTAAAGTTTTATCCATGGTATCATTTGAATGTACTTGCTACCGGATTGTTTAATATTTTTATTGAATGAAAAGTACATTCGTTTTTTTTCTTATTCTAATGACGTATTTTTTAGCTGCTCAAAAAAATACTTCGCCCGAAATACGCATAGAATCATGGAATGCACTTGAAAGCAAAACCCTGTCCTCTGATTTCTTTTCCAGTTTTTATTTCGGTGAATACATTGATTCATCCTCAAAATGGAATGAAATTGAACATCTGAAAGAAAAAAATCACATTGGATTTTTCAGCAATCACCGGATTGAAGTCATGTTGCCATCTGAAAAAAAACATTCACTGTATTTTTCCGGATCGCACCAATCGTTGCTGGGAGCCGGATTCAGCAAAGATCTGTTTCAGCTTGTTTTCACCGGAAACAATTCACTGATCGGGCAGCATGTAATTACCAATCCGGCAACAATGAATCAATACAGCTTCTCGACCTTATCGGCAGGGATTGCATGGCAAATAAACGATGATATGAAAATTCATGCTGCTGCCGGCCCCGTTGTCTTATACTCCTTTTCGCGCCTTGATTTTTCGGAATCAGACTTTTTCACTTCTCTGAGTGCAGACAGTCTGTCGCTGAACCTTGACGGCCATTACATGCGCGCCGGCGGAAACACATTCATCAAAGGGAGCGGATTCGGTGCCGAACTGGGTATTGAAGGCACAAACAATAATTTCGAATGGCGTGTTACACTTTCCAACATCGGACAGATATGGATGAACAAGCGCACCATTGATTCGCAGCATGATACACTGCTTTTTTTTACGGGAGTCGAAATTTCTGATTTATCCAATTTCAGTGCAGTTATTGATGAAGAGCTTGATAATTTCGAAGAGAGCTTTAGTCTGAAAGGCGACACTGCCAACACTTCAATCTCGCTTCCAATGCTGATTACAGGCGAATGCCGCGCAGAGTTCGGCAAACTCAGAACAGACCTGAATATTTTATATTATAATCTCCCCGGCTTTATCCCATTTGTGCAAATACGTCCTTCATGGCCACTTACAGAAGGAATACGAATTTCGCTACCAATAAAATACGGTGGCTATGGCTCATTCAATGCGGGACCCGGACTGGAATTTAAAATTTTTGAAAAGCTTTCTGCACAACTGGATTTCCCTGCTGCACTGTCAGTGCTGAATATAAACAGAAATCTGTCCTACGTTGTTGTTGGAAGAATTACTTATAAAATCACTGAACATGCGAGTCTTTTATAGCATATTGCTGTTCTTTGCTGTGGCATTGGGTTTTGCCCAAGATGCATTTATACGGACATACGGTCTCGATGGCTCATTCAATGAGGGAAAAGGCATTGCCGCATTTTCCGATTCAACTTATATCATGCTTGGCAACCGACAAACTTTTGGTGGACAATCGGCAGCATGGCTCTTTCGGGTTGATTCAAACGGCACAATTCTCTGGGAAAAATATTTTGATTCCTATGTGATTTCAATGGCGGAAAATCTTTCGAAACACGACGACACTTCCGTTATAATTACAGGAACAGTCCTTGCAGGAAACGATTATTCAATGCTTGTTGCACGCGTTGGTTTATCCGGATCGGTCATCTGGGAAAAGATTATTGGAACCCAGTCATGGGATCAGGCACTTTGCTCTGCTTCGGATGCCGATGGAAACATTTATTTATCTGGTTACGGACAAGCGATTGACACAATGGATCAGGATATTCTTCTGTATAAACTTGACGGAAATACAGGCGACTCCTTGTTTTCAAAAAGACTTGATGCAGGATATAATGACAAGGGCGTTTATCTCGATACCATGTCGGGAAACAACCTGCTACTTATTTCGCACAGTTATAAACCATTTTCCGATTCAGTTATGAGTCGCGTATGGAAAATGAATGTCGATTTTGATACCCTGTGGACTTGGATGCCATGTGACTCAGCTGAATTTGAAATCAATTGCATTTTTGAGGATACTTTTCACAGGATTGTTTTTTCCGGAAAAATGTTACCGGATACCGGTCAGGTATTTCGCTTCTGGTATGGATTTCTGAACGATTCAGGCATTTTTGGCTGGCAGTTGATTCACCCGCCCTATTTTCTGAAAAACATCAGACGTGGAATTCTCGACAGCAACAATGTTTCGTATTATACCGGCGGATTTTTCCCTGCCTATTTTGGCTTTGGCAACAGCGATATCGGCTTCTGGCGCGACAGTCTGGGATGGGGATTTTCGCACAACTACGGTGCACTGCAGGACGAAGAAGGCATGGACCTCGATTTTGCTGCCGATGGAGGAATGGTTTTTATCGGAACAACTAAAAATTATGGCGAAGGCGTGAATAATATTTTCTTTGTCAAAGTCGGACCCGATTATTTGTACAATGATTCGGACTATGCACACTATACGCCTGTTTCACCATCTGAAAATATGCCAGCCGCAATTTATCCCAACCCAAGCAGCGGCACCTTCTGCATTACCCTGCCAAACATTCAGGAATGCAAAATTGACATATACAATCTACAAGGAGTGCTGATAAAAACAGACAGATACAATTCCGGTGAAACATACACACTGAAAGGATTTGAGAATGGAGTTTACCTCATAAAAATAACTTCCGATCATCAGTCTTATAATTTCAGATTACTTTTGCAGAATGATTAACATGAATATGAAACAGAAAAAAATACTGGTTTTTGCTGCTCCTGTTTTTCTGGTTGCACTGGCTGTAATACTTATCAATCCTTTCGGACAACAGTCTGCAGTATTCGGAAAAATTTCACCGGTAGCAGAAAGCGACTCCGTCACATTCTGGGTTACCGGCGATGCCATGATGCATATGCCACAATACAAAGCCGCATACAACGAAAACACCGGATTATGCGAGTTTGATTCATGCTACACCTATCTACGCCCGATACTACAAAACGCCGATGTACGACTGATTAATTTCGAAACAACACTGGCTGGCGAACCATATTCAGGTTATCCAAAATTCAGCGCACCTGTCGAATATGCTGATGCCTTACGCAGAGCGGGATTCAATTTTTTTGTGTTTGCTAACAACCACAGTTGTGATCGCGGAGCTAAAGGAATCGAAGGGAACATTGATTATGCCGACAGCTTGAAACTATGGCACACCGGCATTTTCCGCAATCCTACTGAACGACTGGCCCGCTTTCCGTATATGCTCGAAGTGAAAGGTTGGAAACTTGCGATTCTAAACTATACCTATGGCACAAACGGAATTCCTGAGCCAGAGCCCTACGTAGTGAACCGCATCGATTCGGCACAAATTCTTTCTGACATCAAAAAAGCAAAATCACAAAGCGCCGATGCCATCCTGGTTTCCATACACTGGGGCGAAGAATATCAACATAAGCAAAATGCAAATCAAAAAGCGCTTGCGAATTTTCTGCTTGAAAGTGGCGTAGATGTCATCATCGGCAGTCATCCGCATGTGGTGCAGCCCATGGAATTGGTGACGCCCATCGGAAGCATGAAGGAACGGCTGGTGATTTATTCGCTCGGCAATTTCATTTCGAATCAGAAAGACCCGCTCACCGATGCCGGACTGCTGGTAGGATTCACGCTGAAACGCACGCCATACGGCAAACCCGAAGTGTGCAATGTGAAGTTCATTCCGCTCTACCGCATGAAACTCGAAGGCAAAAAACCCGGCTACTACATGATGCCCGGACTGATGACCGAAAAGAATATCGACGCGCTCATTCCCGGCGATGAAAACAAGGAAGACTTCCGCTCAGTGATGGAAGACACCCGCCGCAAAGTGAATACCGATATACGGATCAGAGAGGTGGAGAAGTAATTTCAAAGTTGAATTATGGACAACTACCGTTTCGGCTTCAATGGCAAAGAGATTCAGAGTGAGTGCGAAAAACATCAGCTTAAAGCTTAAAAATTTAAGGCTTGAAAATTTGTTCAATCTTTTTGCATCAACATCAGGCCTTATGTTTCCCGTCATTTTACCGTCAGTCTGAAGGGCCTTTCAATAAAGCATTGCTGACGTGGAATCGTCGGGGGAAAATAATGAAAGCACCCAACGAGTCCGAGTCCGCAAAAAAGCATATGAGTGAAACATGGTCACGCGTCGGGAGACGCGCGACCAATGTTGAGAATGTTTCTGGCGGCCGCCAAAATGTTGGGGCGTACGATTCAAATATTTGGGAAACGCACTCCTGAGAAGGAACACACAGACAAATTATTCGACGGCAAAGGTTAAAAAGAATATTGCAAAACTTTAAAATGACGGACAGGAGATTGCACGGGAACGCTTTTTATCAACCCGCTGATTCTTCGGATATTTGATTGAATAATTCAGAATCAAAAGTTTTGTTTCGCTTGGCTGCAACGTCATTTTCCATGTAATGATACCGCTGAGCGGGTCAAGTGTTCCACCGGAAATATTGATGACGTCAACAGTGATATCACTGTTCTGCGAAACAGGCACCTGGTCCTGGAGCGTAATGTTCACCGCGCATTCCTTATTGTTGCGTACAATAATTTCATACATAAAAGTTTCTTTGATGGAGCTGCCGATAACCTGACTTTTTGAATCCTCCATTTTCTGTGCACGCTTGATAATAATACGTTTGTCGCGACCCAGCGAAATACTCATGGTATCGGCAACGGTTGACGTGTTGATGTAACTTTGTCCGACAAAAGTACCAGCGTAAAAAACTGATGCATGGCCGCTCACAAGATTGAGTTTGTTCCAGTCGGTGATGCGTGCCACCAGAAATGCATCACGGTCCATTTTTGGAATCGCTGAATATTCAAACACTGCCGGCAGATCAAACGTGTTTACATCGACTGTGTAAGCTTTTGAATCGGAAAGGATCGTGTATGGGACAGCAATTTCAAATTCCTGACTAAGTTCGTCCACACGGATTGTTTCATAACCGGCAATGGCAGCTCCTTCTACTTTTGTGGCTTCGATTGTCATACGTTGATCGTAATTCATCACATTGCTTTCAGAAGCATCCTGCACATCGTAGCCATAATTCAGCGCCCACTTATCAAGAATGGGTTTGGTAGCGCTTTTACCGGGTTCGGCCGTTGATAATTTTATTTTCACATCATTCCAGTCAACACCAGAATTGTTGAATAAATTGGCTCTGTAAACCATTTGAATCGGCTTATCAACACCATCGGCGCGGATATCATATTTAGGGGCCCAGCCGCAACCACTCACCATATAGGAAAAATCAAACTTTATTTTTTCTTCGCGCTGACTCAGCACGCTAAGCTCAATTTCGGACGAAGGCGGATTGTAAGTTGCATTTAGTTCATCCAATTCTGCCATCAGGCGAGCCAAAGTTTCGCGATATTTTGATTCATTTTTTGCAAGAACAAATAGTTCATCGTTGATTTGATTGCTTCGCAAGCGGAAAAAATCGGCCGAGCGCTGAATTTCTTCTACTTTCACTCCATTTTCAGTGCCGCCAATACTCTGGTTTTTAAAAAGAAGATCCTTTTCCTTCACAAATGTCTCACGGCTCATAGCAATGCGTGTCAGCCGATCATTGATAAGTTCAACTGAGTCTTTCAGCAATCTGATCTTTTTATTATCTCCTTGACCGTTCAAATAATTAATTCTCGAAGACACACTTAAAATAGTTGCATCACTGTTCTCAACACTGAAACGAATACTGCCGGCATTCAACTGAGGGCTCAAACCCGGGAGCAGAACCGTGCATTTCCCTTTAGGCAAAACAGCTTCGGCCGAGCAATGCAGCTCAGCACCCAGCATATATACGGTAACAGCATACACCTGTGGTTTTGTCGTTATGGTTTGAGCTCCTGCATGATTGATGATAAAAACAGCAATCAACAACATAAGAATTCGGAATGCTTTCATATAATTTGGGTTTTTACAAACTTACAAAAAACAAATAGCATTCATGGAAATTTTTAATTTTGCAAAAAAATTATTATGAAACCAATTATTCCGTTATTATTTGCAATTCTTCCGCTTATTGCAACTGCACAAAATCTATCTGTCAGTCCGTTTTTCACAAGCAGTAAGGGGTTGCTTTCAACCACCTGGCACAGCACAAACGATCACACATTTGTAACCATCGACACTTCAATCACCAAATACTCGGGCGAATCCACAAACATTTCACTGGGAGCCGGGAACAGGTATGGTGTAAACATAGAAAAAAAATACCGCGATCTGATTTCATTCGGTTTATCACTTTCCTATTTCAGCAGCAAGGATGTACCGTTATTATGTACATCAAAAGCGGAATACGACCCCTATTCCGCATACAATCTGTCATTCACAACAACCGATATTTACAAAAACAAATCGTTTGATCTCGGCATCTATTCAAACTTCATCATTTACAATAAAAGTACAGCACCATATGTAAAAACAGGCCTTATTTTCAGCTTTTCAAAATACACACTTGACCGTGAGGTTTATATCTTCAACAACATTCCCGGATACTACCCTACAGAAAGATATAATTACAATTATAAAATTTCTCCTTCTTTTCATTATGGATTTACAGGTGCAGCCGGCATTGAAACAGGCAGAAATAAAACCATTTCGCTGTATGCAGAAATCTATTCAGTTTTTATGAACGTTTCTCCCACAAAGCAAATATGCACAGCCAAAACATGGAATTCGGAGGATCAATTTGAAACAATGACAACAAGTGACAAGGAAACTGTTTTTGTTGAATCATACTCGGAAGATGACAATAAAAACGAAGATGAACCAACAAAAAACCTGAAATATAATCAGTCATTCTGTAGTATTGGCTTGCAGGCAGGTGTGAAAATTCATTTCTGATTGTCACCTCCGATATTGCAATAGCTTTTGCAACCTAATTGCTGTTTTTAAATTCTTTTTTGCCCGACTGCCAATTGCAGTTAAACAGGCAGACAGGTTCAGCGTTCTTGTTCTTCTTTCAATGATTATTCGTAATTTTGAGGCATAAACCTCTGCTTTCGATGCCACACGATATAGAAAAAAATCTTTCACAGCTCAAAACACATCTTTCAGGCGAGTTGCATTTCGACAAAGCCCATCGCATCATGTATGCCACCGATGCTTCGGCCTATCGCGAATTTCCGGTTGCCGTTGCCTATCCCAAAGACAAAGAAGACCTGAAAACACTGATTCGTTTTGCACGGGAAAACGACATAACAATAATCCCACGTGCTGCCGGAACATCGCTTGCAGGGCAGGTTGTAGGCAATGGTCTGGTTGTTGACATGTCGAAGCATTTTACAAAAATTCTTGAAATAAACGAAAAGAAGCGCTGGGCAATCGTAGAGCCAGGAGTTATCCTCGATGAACTCAACCGGGAGTTGGCCAAATGCGGATTGTTTTTTGGTCCTGAAACCAGCACATCATCGCGATGCAATATCGGCGGAATGGTAGGCAATAACTCCTGCGGCGCTCATAGTCTTGTATATGGCTCCACACGCGACCATCTGCTTTCTGTAAAAACGCTGCTCAGTGATGGTTCTGAAGCCGAATTCAAACAATTATGCCGCGATGCTTTCCGCGAAAAAATGACGCTTGAAAATCTGGAAGGCAATATATACCGTAACATCAGAGAAATTCTTTCCGACGAAGAAAACCAATACAACATAGTTCATGAATTTCCCGATCCGGCAATAAAAAGACGTAATACTGGCTATGCCATTGACCTGCTGATGTATGCAGAACCGTTTACCGGAGGCGAGCCATTCAATTTCTGCAAACTCATTGCAGGATCAGAAGGCACACTGGCACTGATGACTGAAATAAAACTCAATCTCGTTCCATTGCCACCCAAAGAAAAAGCGTTGGTTTGTGTTCACTGCAAATCGCTCGAAGATTCACTCAAAGCCAATCTGGTTGCACTCAGATATCATCCTGTTTCGGTTGAGTTAATGGATAAAGCCATTCTTGATTTGACAAAAGAAAATATCAATCAGAATAAAAACCGATTCTTTGTGTATGGTGAGCCCGCTGCCATTCTGATTGTTGAGTTTGCCGAAGAAACACAGGAAGAAATACAACAAAAAATAGCAGCATTGGAAGCCGCTATCAGAGCGGAAAAGCTGGGATATCATTTTCCTGTAATCACCGGCAGCGATATAAAAAAAGTCTGGGATCTCCGCAAAGCCGGACTGGGAGTCCTGAGCAATATGCCTGGAGATTCCAAGCCCGTTCCTGTCATCGAAGATACTGCAGTCAATCCTGAAGTACTCCCTCAATACATTGATGAATTCAACGCTTTGCTGCGCAAACATAATCTCAGCTGCGTGTATTACGCACATATTGGCACCGGGGAACTGCATCTGAGGCCGGTTTTAAATCTTCGTGATCCAAAAGATGTAATGCTTTTTCACACCATAGCCCTTGAAACGGCAAAACTGGTCAAAAAATACAAAGGTTCACTCAGCGGCGAACATGGCGACGGACGACTGCGCGGTGAATTTATTCCGCTCATGATCGGCGAAAAAAACTACACGCTGCTAACAAAAATAAAACAAACATGGGATCCTTTTGGGGTTTTTAATAAAGGCAAAATCACAGACACCCCTCCCATGAATACCATGCTGCGTTTCGAGCCAGGCGCACAAGTCAGGGAAATAGAAACCTATTATGATTTCAGCCACGATCATGGCATTTTAAGAGCAATTGAGAAATGCAACGGATCGGGCGATTGCCGCAAACCTTTTCAGGCATCAGGCGGCATGTGCCCCAGTTATCAGGCCACATTGGATGAACAGAACTCAACCCGTGCCAGAGCCAATATTCTGCGAGAATACCTCACAAACAGTCCGAAAACAAATCCATTCAATCATCGCGATATCTACAAAGCAATGGACACATGCCTGGGTTGCAAATTATGCAAATCTGAATGTCCATCTTCGGTAGATATGGCAAAATACAAAACTGAATTTCTTCAACATTGGTACAATTCGCACCCAGTGCGGATCCGCACACTTGCCATTGCCTATATCAACAGCATAAACCGGCTGGCATTACCGTTCAGCGGCATATACAACCTGTTTGCACGCAACTATTTTTTATCCTGGCCAATTAAAAAAATTATTGGTTTTGCTCCACAGCGCAGTTTACCTGAACTTCATGGAAAATCGCTCCGTCGCTGGGCTGTGAAAAATCTGCCGGAACTCAATAAACTTACAGGACATAATGGAACAGTACATGTTTTTGTTGATGAATTTACTGACACCAATGATATTTACATCGGTGTAAAAGCCATCAGTCTGCTTTGTATGCTCGGATACCGCGTTGAATTACCCGAACACGGACTGAGTGCACGCACATTCATTTCGAAAGGATTGCTGAAAAAAGCAAGAAAAATTATTGACAAAAATATCGAAGCTATTTCGGGCAGAATATCCGAAGAACAGCCCCTGATCGGCATAGAACCCTCCGCCATTCTGGGATTCAGAGATGAATATCCTGAATTATGCAGTACGCGTTTGCAGGAAAAAGCAAAAAATATTGCTCCATATACCATGCTGATTGATGAATTTATTGTCCGTGAATTTGAAAAAGGAAAAATCAGTAAAATCCAGTTTACTACGGAAAAAAAAGACATCCTTTTTCACGGACATTGCCAGCAAAAAGCATTGCTTGGGACAGAAGTCACAAAAAAAATGCTGAGCATCCCATCGCATTATTCCGTGAAGGAAATACCTTCGGGATGCTGTGGTATGGCCGGTTCCTTCGGTTTCGAAAAAGAGCATTATGCACTCAGCATGAAAGTCGGTGAATTGGTTTTATTGCCTTCAGTCCGCAATGCGCCAGAAAAAACAATCATTGCTGCATCGGGCACCAGCTGCAGGCATCAGATAAAAGACGGTACCGGAAAAATCGCCTTACATCCGGTTGAAATTCTGTTTGAAGCTGTAAAGTCGTAGCGCAGTGTTTATCGCATGATTCGTGTCTCCGATTTCGTATTTTCCAAACTCCTTCTCAGATCACCGACGCTTCGGTCGGCATATTCTACTGATATCTGATTACTGACAACTAAAAGCTATTTGTAACGATCGTAACGACTCACGCCTTCAGCGTGATAAATTCCACGTGTAACGAAACCTATTTCAAAAGCTCTTTAATCAGTTCAATGCTGCGGTTGGTGGGGTCGGTTTTTTTCAACGTAAACTCGACCCCTTCCACTCTCACTTTATGATAACCCGGGCCAAAGCACTCTTTGCGCGTCGTGTCAATAAAAAACATATCGTGCACTTCACCGCCCTGCCAGGGTCGTTTCTGTTGAAGCGCCAGTTCAAGCGTCGGCTCATTAAAACCATCCGGCGAAAGAAAAATCGAAACAATATTTGGGACAACAAAACGCATAGCTTTTGGCATTTTGTACTGAGCATTCACATGTTGACGCGCAGCTTCATGCATGACAGCACATTTTTCAGAGGTAAAATTCACAAAATTACCTTCATGAAAAAAATAATAATCGCGTCCCAGCATATTAAAGCGCCGATAACCATACAAATCGGCTCTGAATGTTCCGAAAGAATAATTATTCTGCAAAGCAAAAGCCTTTTTCTGAGACTCGAGAAAGCGTGAAAACGCAGTATTGTCCATGATATCAG
>Ga0116152_10000467_pt1 | contig 32766 bp, 27 predicted proteins | sample AD_UKC119_MetaG_FD_89894 | JGI IMG/M metagenome (GOLD analysis project Ga0116152, IMG submission 89894) | Active sludge microbial communities of municipal wastewater-treating anaerobic digesters from Hong Kong - AD_UKC119_MetaG | ecosystem: Engineered > Bioreactor > Anaerobic > Digestate... | reverse complement strand
TTCCGTCATCCTTCGGCTTGACCGAAGGATCCCTGGTCAAACTCAAAAGACCCTGCGATCCAGTCGCAGGGTGACGGAAAGAGGTCTCCAACCACCCCCACCCCCATTTTTAGAGCAAACGAAAAGAGTAACTTCAATATGATTTGTAAAACAATAACTTATACCCCTTCACAGCAGGTAAATATCGGTTTATTCTGTGGTTTCAATAATTAATTAAATAGAGATTTCCTTAATGGTGCAATTTACACTTCCCAAGAATTCAAAAATTAAAAAAGGTCAGAAATTTGATGCTCCCGAAGGGACTGAAAACACAAAAACCTTTAAGGTGTACCGCTGGAATCCTGATGAAGATGAAAATCCCCGTTATGATGAATATACCATTAATTTGGATGAATGTGGGCCGATGGTGTTGGATGCCATCATTCATATTAAAGATAAAGTGGATAGCACGCTGACATTCCGCCGGTCTTGTCGTGAGGGGATTTGTGGTTCTTGTGCGATGAATATTGATGGTCGTAATACGCTAGCGTGTTTAAAGCCGATTAATGAAGTAAAGGGGGATGTAAAAATTACACCGCTTCCCCATATGCCCGTTGTTAAAGACCTTGTGCCTGATCTCAATCATGCTTACGCGCAGTATGCTTCTATTGAACCATGGATGAAAACTGACAGCCCTGCGCCATCGCGGGAGCGTTTACAAAGCCCTGAGGATGCTGAGAAATTAAATGGTTCTGATGGGAAAGGGCCCGCGGGTTGTATTTTATGTTTTTGCTGTTCAACATCTTGCCCGTCGTACTGGTGGAATAGTGAGAAATTTATGGGTCCTGCTATTTTGCTGAATGCATGGCGCTGGATTACCGATAGCCGTGATGAGGCCAAAGGCGAGCGTCTGGATGATCTGGAAGATCCATTTAAACTTTATCGTTGTCACACCATTATGAACTGTACCAACGCGTGTCCGAAGGATTTAAATCCTGCGAAGACAATTTCAGAAATTAAAAAACTTATGGTGGAGCGTCATAGTTAATCGGAAATATCTAATCCGATATCAAGAACTTTGACGCTGTGCGTTAAGGCGCCGATCGAAATATAATCCACACCGCTTTCGGCAATTGCGCGCACAGTGTCTAAATTTACACCGCCAGAGGCTTCAGTTAGAATTTTTCCTCCTACCATTTTAACGGCTTTTTGCAACAATTCTGGTGACATATTGTCTAACATCACAATATCGGCTGCGCCGTGATCTAGAACTTCCTGCAACTGTTCCAGTGTATCAACTTCAATTTCAATTTTGACGTTGTAACTGGATTTTTCTGCGGCATCTAACGCGGCCTTTACGCTACCTGCGGCGGCGATGTGATTATCCTTGATCAGGATCATATCATGGAGTCCCATACGGTGGTTTATTCCACCGCCTGCTTTCACTGCATATTTATGCAGAACGCGATAAGCAGGAAGTGTTTTACGTGTATCTAGAATTTTTGCTTTGGTGTGAGATACGGCGTCGACATATTGATGCGTTTGTGTTGCAATGGCACTTAAGTGGGATAGAAAATTAAGGGCTACGCGTTCACCTGATAAGATGGAGCGTGCATGACCGCGGACAGTCAGGATTTTTTGTTGTGGTTTTATGATTTGCCCATCTTCGGTATGTTTTTCTATTTCCAAAGTATCATTTACCTTTTTGAATACGTAGGAAGCTAAATCCATCCCTGCAATAATACCATTGTCACGGCTATGCATTATGGCTGTGATTTCTTTATGATCTGGAATAGTGAGTTGAGAGGTAATATCACCTTTATCACTTAAATCTTCTCTAAGTGCCATATCAACCAGATATTGTATCTCTGGTGTGATTTCCATTACTTGACATCAAGCATTTTTTGAATGGGAATGCGGGACGCTTCCGCAACTGCAGGATCAAGCAGAACTTCGGGCTGTTCTGTTTGTAGACATTCTAGGATTTTAGGTAATGTAATACGTTTCATATGTGGGCACATTTGACACGGACGCACCAGTTCCATTTCTGGGTGTGCAGCAGCGATGTTGTCACTCATAGAGCATTCAGTGATAAGAACAACGCGGGAAGGTTTTTTTCCTTCTACGTAGTTAATCATGTCTTGAGTTGATCCCGTATAATCTGCTTCTGCTAATACTTCTGGGGGGCATTCTGGGTGCGCCAGAACGGTGACTCCTTCATAACGTTTGCGGAATTGAATGATATCATCGGCGGTAAATTTTTCGTGAACTTGACAACTGCCTTCCCATGTCAAAACCTTTTTATCTGTATGGCCTTGTGTGTATTTTGCTAGGTACTGGTCAGGTATCATTAGGACGGTATCGCTATCCATTGAATTCACAATTTTAATGGCATTACCGCTTGTGCAACAAATATCGCTTTCGGCTTTGACCTCGGCGCTTGTGTTCACATATGTGATGATGGGAACGTTTGGATATTTTTCACGCAACAATCTAACGTCGGCGGCTGTAATAGACTCTGCCAGGGAACATCCAGCTTTCATATCTGGAATAAGAACCTTTTTATCCATGCAAAGGGCTTTAGAAGTTTCAGCCATGAAATGTACACCGCACTGGACAATGATGTCAGCACTGGTTTTTGCGGCTTCACGGGCAAGGGCGAGAGAGTCGCCAACAATATCTGCAACACCATGAAAAATATCTGGGGTCATATAATTATGTGCCAGAATAACGGCATTTTTTTCACGCTTGAGACGATTGATCTCATGAATATAGGGAGCGAGCGCTTCCTTCCAATACTCTTCTTCGAACTGGTCTTTTAGAATATCATAGATAGGCGCTGTGCTTTTAGCGACTTCGCTTGTGTAGGTTAGATTATCCATAATTTACCCGCTATGTCTTATTATGTTATGGCCGCAGTTTTACCGTATCGCTGCGCCCATATAAAGCTTTTATTTGTTTTTGTGTTTCAGAAGCACGCGAATGTGCGGGCGACCGTTAGCTTGTTCGTATTTCTCATAATATTGTTGGTGATATTCTTCGGCAGGCCAGAAAGTTTGGGCAGGCTCTATTTTTGTAACAATCTCATCTTTCCAGTCATGATCCTTTGTGGCTGCGGCAACGGCGGCTTCTGCCTCTTTTTTCTGATCTTCATTGTGGTAAAAAATTACGGAACGATACTGTGTTCCCACGTCCACACCTTGGCGATTTAATTGTGTGGGATCATGAGCCTTACGGAGGAAGTGATCGGCGAGTTCACGATAGGTGATAATATTGGGATCGTAGTAAATCTGTGTTGTTTCGGCATGCCCTGTCTTACCTGTTGTGACGTCCTGATAGGAAGGATTCTTAAAATCACCCCCTTCATAACCAGAAATGGTATAAACGACCCCGTTTAGGGCACGAAATTCACTCTCCATGCACCAAAAACACCCCCCCGCAAAGCTTGCTAAAGCAGCATTTTCAGGGATTTCGGATTTAATTGTATCGGCCACTTCCATACCTTTCGATTGTTTGACAATACTCAAAAGAACCAGGGGTGTTAAAATCAGAATAACTAATAGAAACGTTTTCATGGTGATATATTCGCAATCTACTTTTTTTTTGTTACATCCTACTCTAATGTTTTTCTATGAGCAAAACGGATAAAAAATCAGTATTTTCATGGTGTTTCTATGATTGGGCCAATACGGCCTTCAGCACGGTGATTATTACCTTTATTTTCGGGGTTTACTTTGCGCGCTCGATAGTCGGCGATGAAACGGAAGGCAGTGCCCAGTGGAGTTTTGCTATAGCGGCTTCGGGTTTTGTTATTGCCTTTTTAGGCCCTATATTGGGAGCTGTGGCAGATAACTCTGGTGCACGTAAACATTGGATATTTTGGCTCTCAATGCTTTGTATTTTGCCAAGTGCTTTGCTTTGGTTTGCTATGCCGAACGGATCGCCGTCTCACATTATCTTTGTTTTGGGGTTGATAGCACTCGCAAATATTGGGCTTGAACTTTCAACAGTGTTTTATAATGCGATGTTGCCGCATGTTGCACCAAAAGAAAAATTAGGACGTGTTTCAGGATGGGCGTGGGGGCTTGGTTATCTTGGTGGATTGACAGCATTGGCAATCTCTCTTTTTGGATTTATAGGTTTGGGGGAGGTCAAGCCATTTCTACCTCTTCCTACAGAAAATTTTGAACATATACGTATTACAGGACCTTTTGTTGCAGTATGGTTTTTTATTTTTATGATGCCTCTTTTGTTTTTTACAAAAGATGTTGAAATAAAACCACTTCCTTTTCGTAAAGCCTTGTCGACAGGAATTCATCAATTAGTGGAGAGTGCAAAGAGTGTAAGAAAGTATAAAAATCTTATTCGTTTTTTGATTGCTAGCGCAATTTACAGAGATGGTTTGGTTACACTTTTTGCTATTGGTGGTGTGTATGCAGCAGATCAGTTTGGAATGGAATTCAAAGAGATTTTGATCTTTGCTATCGGTTTAAATATAACGGCGGGATTGGGCGCATTTGCATTTGCGTTTGCAGATGACAAATTTGGTTCAAAACCAACAATTGTTATTTCTTTGATAGGGTTAATTTTAATCGGTGGTACCATCTTACTCATTACAGATAAAAATTTATTCTTGATTTTGTCATTGGGCTTGGGAATTTTTATGGGACCTGTTCAGGCAGCAAGTCGTACAATGATTTCAAAACTTTGCGCACCTGATCTGATTACCCAGAGTTATGGCCTGTATGCCTTTACAGGAAAATCCATTTCTTTTCTTGGGCCTCTTGCTTTTGGTATTATGACGACGGTTTTTGAAACACAGCAGGCGGGAATGGCAAGTATTATTATCTTTTGGGTTGTTGGTCTTTTGGTTTTATTAAAGGTGAAAGAAGAGCGTATAGTTTCATAATGAATATTATTCAAAAACCATCACCAAACTTTGATGATCGTGCGGGGCAAAAACCATCAATTATTTTGCTACACTATACGGGAATGAAAACGGCAGAAGATGCTTTGGCGCGTCTTACCAGTGAAGATTCAAAAGTGAGCTCGCATTATACGGTCGATGAGGATGGCACGATCTATAATCACGTCAGCGAATCTAAGCGTGCCTGGCATGCGGGCCAATCTTACTGGCGGGGGGAGAGAAATATTAACGCTATTTCAATTGGAATCGAGGTTGTAAACCCAGGCCATGAATTTGGCTATAGAAAATTTCCTGTGGTTCAGATTCAGGCGGTACAAACGCTTTGCAAGGATATTATAAAACGCCATGAAATTAATGATGTTTTAGCACATTCGGATGTTGCGCCAGATCGCAAGCAAGATCCAGGGGAGTTGTTTCCTTGGAAAGAACTCGCTCAAAATGGTGTGGGGGAATGGCCAGAACCTTCGGATGAAGATATGGTCAAAGGAGCGGGATTAAACGTTCCGAGGGCACTTCAGGATATGGGGTATGAAGCTTTTAACAAAGATAATATTTTGATTGCATTTCAACGTCACTATGTCCCTGAAGCTTTTAAAAAAGGCACAGAAGGTCATGCTTGCGGACTCACGAAGGGGAGACTTTATGCTCTTCTTGCGCGACACTTGATTTCTACCACATAATAGTGATAGAACGACCGTGCCAGAAGGTTGGATAATCGCGCGGTGAATACTGTGAGGAAAGTCTGGGCTTCACGAAAATGCAGTGCCGGATAACGTCCGGGTGGCGCGAGCCAACGGAAAGTGCAACAGAAAGTAAACTACCCTGTTCACAGGGAAAAGGTGAAAGGGTGCGGTAAGAGCGCACCGCAAAATTGGTAACAGTTTTGGCATGGTAAACCCCACTGGAAGCAAGACCAAATAGGAATGGCATATAGGTGTATTTTCCACCTGTCATTCGGGTAGGTTGCATGAGGTGTTCAGTAATGGACATCCTAGATGAATGATTATCAAGACAAAACCCAGCTTATAGACCTTCTGGCAATTTTTCTTTTCTGGTTACAAACGGTAAAAAAAACCGCCCTGCAGGGCAATAGCAAGGCGGTCTCTTTTTAACCTTCGTTTTCTCCCAATTTTAATGGGTGCGACGGTTCTTTTTTATGGATGGCCGATTTCAGTTTTTTTGAAGGCAGAGTAGGCGATTGTGCCGACGTAAAGTCCCCCATTCACTGATAAAGCCATAAGTAGTAGTGTTGTCATATGTAGTTTCCCCTTACACAGATTTGCTTCTAATTATGACGCTTTTTTTCAAGCGTGAATATTGTTTACCATAACAAAAATAGTTACGTCAATAACTATTTTCGGTTTTTTTCAATAAAAACAATAACTTAGATAATTTTATCACTCGCAAGGATATTTTTAACTTTATGGAAATTAAATTACAATAATTTGTAAGATTATTTAATTAGCTGTGAATGAAAGAAAAACTAGGTAAAACCTCGTTTGACGGGGGTCTTAACCCATGTTATTCCATATATATCCATGTTTTTCCATGATAAGGCAAATATGGAGTGTATCTCTTTTAAAAGCGCACGAAATGCGTTTCCTCACAGTTGGAGTTTGAACAACCCGCATGGCGTTATTTTTATCAACGCATATTAATAAAATTGATAAGAAAGGACGGGTTTCCGTACCAGCGCCGTTTCGTGCCGAATTGTCAGAAGAATCTTTCAAGGGAATCGTATTGTTTCGCTCCAATATTCATCAATGCTTGGAAGGTTTTGCATGGTCTTACATGCAAGAAATTGGTAAACGGCTTGATAATTTCGATTTATTTTCATCGGAACAAGATGATCTTGCGACGTCTATTTTTGGCACAGCGGTGCAACTGTCCATGGATGGTGATGGGCGAATTATTCTTCCTGCGGATCTAATAGAGTTCTGCACCTTGGATGACCGCGTTTCTTTTGTTGGTATGGGAGCAAAATTTCAAATATGGAATCCAGAAAGCTTTGAACAGCGCCGTGAAATCGCTCGTCAAGCGGTTCAATCTAAAGGATTAACTATTCCCAAAGCAACTGGGGGTAAAAATGATTGATCATTACCCAGTGATGTTGAACGAAGTGATTGAGAATTTATCCCCGCAGGATAATGGTGTGTATGTAGATGGTACTTTTGGCGCGGGTGGATATACCAAGGCTATTCTCGAAAGTGCTGATTGCACTGTCATTGCTATTGATCGTGATCCAAATGCAATATCAGCAGCAAATGTGTTAAAGCAGGAATTTGGCGGCCGTTTTATTTTTGTTTCAGGATGTTTCGGAGACGCATTTGAATTAGTGCGAGCAGCAGGGTTTTTGCAAGTTGATGGTTTTGTTTTAGATATCGGCGTATCGTCAATGCAATTGGATCAAGCGGAACGCGGCTTTTCGTTTCGTTTTGATGGTGCGCTTGATATGCGTATGGATACAACGCAAGGTCAAACGGCTGCCGATGTTGTGAATGATGCATCTGAAGGAGATCTAGCTAATATTATTTATCAATATGGAGAGGAGCGTTTGTCTCGCCGTATTGCAAAACGTATTGCGATAGAACGTGAACAACAGCGTATCGAAACAACATCGAAGCTTGCAGATATAATTCGTTCTGTCGTTCCGCGTGGTCCTAAAGATAAAATTGATCCTGCGACGCGAACATTTCAGGCCCTTCGTGTTTTTGTAAATGATGAATTAGGTGAATTGGAACGTGGCCTTATTGCAGCAGAAAAATTGTTGAAAGAAAGTGGCCGCCTTGTTGTCGTGTCCTTCCATTCTCTTGAAGATGGGATTGTTAAAGCTTTTCTTTATGAGCGTTCAGGCCGTGCTTCAAATGTTTCTCGTTATCTTCCTCCTTCTGTTGGGACTTCTCAGGTCTCAACGTTTACTTTACCCAAGCGTAAAGCAATCGAACCTTCCGAAGCTGAAATCCAGCAAAATCCCCGTTCTCGTTCTGCTAAACTGCGTGTAGCGCATCGTACCGTTCAGCCATCATGGGAGGTAGAAGGATAATGTTTCGTCTCTCAGGGTTATTTAGTATTTGTTTGGCAGTTCTTTGTGGCGCTCTACTGTTTTGGACTAGTCAATCTGTTCAACGAGCAGACCAAAAACTCTCTCAGCTTGAGCAAGAAAATAATTCAGAAATTGAATCTTTACGTGTTTTGTCCGCCGAATGGGATTATTTGAATAGGCCAGAGCGTTTAGAAAAGCTGACAGTGAATAATCTTGATATGGATGAAGTGCATGCAGAAGGTGAAAATTTTATCGATGCATCAGAAGATATTCCGCAGCCTATTTCTCCTATTGTTCCACAAGTTAAACCTGAAATTCTGCAACATGTTTCAACAAAAACACAGCCTTCTAAGCCTGCAGTTCAAAATAAATCTACGGTTATTCAAAAATCAGAACGTGAAGATTTTAACAGACTAATTGAAAGCTTTTCGGAAGAGGGGCAGCAATGAGTCCGTTTCATCGAAAGAAAATTAACATGCTTGGGGCGCGTCGCAGTACGTTAGAGCAGGCGCGCGGCCGTCTTGTTATTTTAAGCGCTTGTTTTGTTTTTGCTTACGTAATTGTTGTTGCACGAGCGGCAGATTTATCAATTATTGAAGGTGCTTTGAAACAAGGTGAAGAAATTAGTTATTATCAATCTGATAACGAAGAAGAAAAAAATAATGTCAGAGCTGATATTATCGATCGTAATGGCGTCATTCTTGCACGATCTTTGAAAACATCCTCTTTATTTGTTGACCCAAAACTTGTTCAAGAGCCAGAAAAAATGGCTAAGGATTTGCATGGAATTTTTCCTGAAATTCCGTATGGAAAAATTTTGCAGAAAGTGCAGAGTAAAAATAGATTTGTCTGGATTAAGCGTAATGTTAGTCCAGAAGAACAATCTAAAATTCTCTATCTTGGTTATCCAGGTTTGAACTTTAAAGAAGAGTTACGCCGTATCTATCCTCAAGGAGCGTTGACATCGCATATGGTTGGCGCATCAGGTATTGATGGGCAGGGGCTTTCTGGAGTAGAGGCTAGTTTTGATCAATATTTAGAAACACAAAACTCACCGCTTCAGTTAACGCTAGATGTCCGTCTTCAGTATGCGCTCAAAAGTGAGATATCAAAGACGGTTAAAGAATTTGGTGCAAAGGCAGGAACAGGTATTATTCTTGATATTGAGACAGGAGAAATTTTAGCGGCTACTTCATTACCTGATTTTGACCCTCAAAATTATAAAAATGCTTCAGAAGGACAAATTTTTAATTCTGTTACATTAGGCGCTTATGAACTTGGATCAACGTTTAAGATCTTTTCGACGGCGGCAATTTTGGAAAAAAACAATGCCAATGTTTCGCAAAGATTTGATGTTAGAAAACCCCTTCAAGTAGGGCGTTTTAAAATTAACGATTATCATGCTGAAAAAAGAATTTTAACGCTTCCTGAAGTTTTTATTCATTCTTCAAATATTGGATCAGCCATGATGGGGCAGGATGTAGGCACTGAAAGGCTGCAAAATTTTTATAAAGATTTAGGACTTTTTGATTCTCCTGAGTTTGAAATAAAGGAAATGGGGAAACCTATTATTCCATCCCCATGGAGAGATGTGAACACCTTGACGGCATCTTATGGTCATGGAATTGCAGTATCTCCTTTGCAATTGGTAAAAGCAGCAGCTTCTATTATTAATGGTGGAATTCTTGTTACACCTACACTGATTAAGCAATCAAAAATCCTTAAAAAAGACAATAAAAAAACACAGCTTCGCGTTGTTTCGCCAGAAACATCGCACAGAATGCGCCAACTGATGCGGCTTGTTGTAACAGAAGGAACAGGAAAAAATGCGGATGTGGAGGGTTTTCTTGTGGGGGGGAAAACAGGAACAGCCGAAAAACCAGATTCAGGGAAATATAGCAGTAAAAAACTTATCTCCTCATTTCTGGGTGCCTTTCCGATGGATAATCCGCGTTATTTAGTTTTTGTAATGGTTGATGAACCTCATGGCACAAAGGCCAGTTATGGATACGCCACAGGAGGGTGGGTTGGAACACCCGCTGTTGGACGTGTTATTTCGAGAATGGCTTCTATTATGGGGCTAACACCCAATAAAACAAACGAAAAATTTGAAAACAGTTTAATGAAATACGTTAAAACCAAAGAACAAATTAACGCAGAAAAGAAGGAGCAGGAAATTGCAGCTCATTGACCTTATAAATTCAGAAGAAAAACTGCCTTTATCTGGTGTAACTTCAGATAGTCGTCAGGTAAAGAAAAACTATTTATTTGCGGCACTTCCAGGAAGTAAATTAAAGGGAAGTGAATTTATTAAAGATGCAATCCATCACGGGGCAAGCATTATTCTGGCAGATAAAACCATAACGTTGCCAAGTGATACCCCAGATCATGTAAAGATTATCAATTCTGAGAATCCTCGTCAGGATTTTGCAAAAATTGCTGCTAAGTTTTATAAACTCCAGCCCAAAAATATTGTTGCCGTTACGGGGACAAGTGGTAAAACGTCAACAGTCTCTTTTGTTCAACAACTCTGGCATCTATCGGGCATTGTTAAATGCGCATCACTAGGAACGCTTGGTCTACGCGGTCCTGGGATGTGTCGTTATGGTAGTCTGACAACCCCAGATACACAAAGCCTTCATGCAGAACTAGCAGATTTAGCAGCTGTTGGTATTAATCATTTGGCGATGGAGGCATCTAGCCATGGGTTAGATCAATATCGTTTAGACGGTGTTAAAATTAAGGCGGCAGCCTATACCAATTTATCGCGTGATCATCTGGATTATCATAAAAACATGGATGAATATTTTCAGGCAAAATCTCGTTTGTTTTCAGAATTGTTAGAGGAAGAGGGTGTTGCTGTTATCAATGCAGATGATGACTATGCAGATAAACTTATTTCTATTTGCCAAAAACGAAATCATAAAATTATAACTTTTGGTCAATCTGGTGAGACAATAAAATTAACTAAAAGAATTCCAAAGCCAGACGGTCAAGATATTGAATTTATTTTGGATCAAAAAACTTATGAAATAACCCTTCCGTTGGTAGGTGAATTCCAGGTTATGAATGCACTTTGTGCTTTAAGCTTAGTGTTATCACAAGACAATCACCCAGAAAAATATATCCCACTGTTAGAAAAATTACGTGGTGTGCCAGGTCGGTTGCAACTTGTTGGAGGGCTTTCTCACGCGGCGGCTTATGTTGATTATGCTCATAAACCTGCAGCGTTAGAGGCTATCTTAAAAACATTGCGTCCACACACCGAAAATAATTTAGTATGCGTTTTTGGTTGTGGTGGAAATCGTGATCCAGGCAAGCGGGGGTTGATGGGGAAAATTGCGAATGAACTCGCTGATAAAGTTATCGTAACAGATGATAATCCACGTTATGAGGATCCTGCGGTGATACGCGCTCAAATTCTAGAAGAAGTTCCTAAAGCCATTGAAATTGCAGATCGGGCACAAGCAATTCAGAAAGCAGTTCAAGAATTAAAAGATGGTGATGTTTTAGTCGTGGCAGGAAAAGGCCATGAACAAGGACAAATTGTTGCTGATACCGTGCATATTTTTGATGATGTTGAAGAAGTAAAAAAAGCTGTCGCGTTAAGTAAAAAATAGGGGGAATATTTTAATGACGCAATCCAATACAATCTGGACCATCAAGGAAGCTGTCAAAGCAACGCAAGGGGAGTGCGATGGGGAGTGGAGCGTGACGGGTATATCTATTGATACTCGCACAATTCAAAAAGGTGATTTATTTGTAGCGCTTATAGGAGAAAACGGCAATGGCCATGATTATGTTGTCGAGGCTATCGAAAAAGGTGCAAGTGCGGCAATGGTATCTCATCCCATAGATGGGGTTGATTCTAAAAAACTTTTAATCGTGAAAGATACCTTGAAAGCAATGGAAGCTTTAGGGCATGCGGCCCGAGAGCGTACGGCGGCAAAAATTATTGGTGTTACTGGTAGTGTTGGTAAAACAGGAACAAAAGAAATGCTTGCGACGGCTTTCGGGGTTCAAGGGCAAATCCATGCGAGTATCAAGAGTTATAATAATCACTGGGGTGTTCCTTTAAGTCTATCTGGTATGCATGCAGGAACAGACTATGGGATTTTTGAAATGGGAATGAATCATCCAGGGGAAATTACACCACTGACGAAGATGGTGCAGCCAGATATTGCTATTATTACTACGATTGCTCCTGTTCATATTGAATATTTTGAAGATGGTATGGATGGGATTATCAATGCCAAAGCTGAAATTTTTGAAGGTGTGGTTAAAGGTGGTAGTGTAATCCTTAATCATGATTTGGAAAGCTATACCGTTCTTAATCAAAAAGCAAAAACTAAAAACTTGAAGGTTTATAGTTTTGGCGAGAATAAAAATTCGGATGCAAAAATCAAAAATTGTCTTGAGGCAGCCAATGGATCTCGTGTGACCGCAGATATCTTGGGAGAAGAAGTTCAATTTTCTCTTCAAATCGCAGGGCGTCATATTGCCTGTAATGCTTTAGCAGTTTTACTCGCTGTTAAGTTAGCAGGTGGTGATATTCAAAAAGCAGCAAAAGCTCTAGCGCGTCAAGAACCCATTATTGGTCGTGGGAAACGTGAATTGATTGATAGCGGTGTAAAAGATAATCCTATTACTTTGATTGATGAAAGCTACAATGCCTCACCTTTGGCTATGGCTGCGGCATTTAAAGTTCTTGCTTTGGTGGATCCTGGTCGTGGTGGGCGCCGTATTGCGGTTCTCGGTGATATGTTAGAGCTTGGCAAGGATAGTGGTAAAATGCATGCAGATTTGGCACTTCCACTTAAGACAGCGAATGTTGATCTAGTCTATACTTGTGGTAAACACATGAAGAAACTTTATGAGAATTTACCCGCCAATCAACGTGGAGATCACAAAGAAACCAGTCAGGAATTGGCACAGATTGTTCCTGATGTTCTGATCCCAGGAGATGTTGTAATGGTTAAAGGTTCTCTAGGCAGTAAAATGGGCTTGGTCGTTGAAGCGCTTCGTACGCTGCCAGAGAAATTCAAACATATGAAGAAGGTTTAAAATATGCTCTATCATTTACTCTATCCATTGGCTGTTGATTTCCCTGTCTTTAATTTGTTTCGTTACATTACTTTTCGTACTGGAGGGGCGGTGATGACTGCCCTTGTTATTTGTTTTGTAATTGGTCCTGCGATGATTACCTGGCTTAAGAAAAAGCAAAAAGAAGGGCAACCTATCCGTGATGATGGTCCTGAAACCCATTTTAAAAAGGCAGGAACGCCAACTATGGGCGGGCTGATGATTCTAATTTCTGCGGGAGTTTCTGTTCTTCTTTGGTCTGATTTAACAAATCCTTATATCTGGATTGTTGGGGGAGTTACTCTAGCTTTTGGTTGTATTGGTTTGGCCGACGATTACGCAAAACTGACTAAACGTTCACATCAAGGTATTTCAGGAAAAGTTCGTTTATTACTTGAGGCGGCAATCGCCTTTATGGCTGTGGCGGCTTACATTAATTTTACGACAACAACTATAGCAACAGGGCTAGCGATCCCTTTTGTAAAGGATTTCTTATTACCTCTCGGTATTCTTTCTATACCGTTTGGAATATTGGTTATTGTTGGTGCATCAAATGCCGTGAATTTAACAGATGGTCTGGATGGTTTGGCGATTGTTCCTGTGATGATTGCTGCTGCTTGCTTTGGGCTTATAAGCTATCTTGTGGGAAATGCTGTTTTTTCAAATTATTTAGGGATTCAATTTGTTGCAGGTACGGGCGAGCTTGCAATTATTTGTGGTGCATTGATCGGTGCTGGTATGGGTTTTCTCTGGTTTAATGCTCCACCTGCTATGGTGTTTATGGGAGATACAGGATCGCTCTCTATGGGGGCGGGATTGGGTGCTATTGCGATTATCGTAAAACACGAACTTGTACTTGCAATTATTGGCGGTTTATTCGTTTTGGAAACAATGTCCGTGGTTATCCAGGTGGCTTCCTTTAAACTAACTGGAAAACGTGTTTTTAGAATGGCACCTATTCATCATCATTTTGAAAAAAAAGGATGGTCAGAGCCGACTGTTGTAATCCGTTTTTGGATCATTGCTGTAATATTGGCTTTGGTAGGTCTATCAACATTGAAACTTCGTTAAATGATTGATCTTTCTTTTTATGCTAAAACCCTGAACAAAAAACCTATTGCTGTTTTTGGCTTAGGGCTTTCAGGGGTGGCAACGGTAAAGGCGTTGCTGAAAGCTGATATCAGTGTCACAGCGTGGGATGATAATGAAGAAAATCGTGATAAAGTTCAAAAATTAGGTGCAAATGTTCAAGATTTGACAAAAATTGATTTCTCAAGCTATGCAGCGCTTATTTTGGCTCCTGGTGTGCCTTATACATTTGAACCCCATCCTGTTGTTCTTAATGCACAAAAGTTTGGTCTTGAAATTATTGGTGATATTGAGGTTTTGTATCGAAATGGATTGTCTTATAAGACTGTTGGAATTACAGGAACCAATGGTAAATCAACCACCACGGCTTTAATGACCCATGTTTTGAATGCGTCTGGCATGAAGGCTGTTATGGGGGGCAATATTGGTAAAGCTGTTTTTGATCTAGATTTAGAAAATATTGATGTTCTTGTTTTAGAAATTTCATCGTATCAGATGGATTTATGTCCTACTTTTCGTCCAGATATTTCTATTTTATTAAACATTACGCCAGATCATCTAGACCGTCATGGTTCTATGAAATCCTATGTGGAGGCTAAAGCCAGAATTCTTGATGGCGAAGGAACTGCAATTATCGGGATAGATGATGATTTCAGCGCTAAATTATTTGATAATTTATTTTGCTCTGAAGGGCGTAAAGTTCTTCCAGTCTCTGTTAAGCACGCTATTCCTGAGGGATATTACGTCGATAATGGCCACTTGGTGCATAATCATTTAGGAACAGATACAAAAATTGCAGATTTAACCTGTTACGAAACACTTAAGGGAATGCACAATTATCAAAATATGATCTGTGTTTATTTGGCTTCGAAGGAGTTAGGAATAAAAAACGAAAGTATTTTGCAGGCGTTTAAAACCTACCCAGGATTGCCACATCGCCAGTACCTTATTACCAAACACCACCATGTTACTTATATTAACGATAGCAAGGCTACCAACGCTGAAGCGGCAGCCAAAGCACTTTCTAGCTATGATAATATTTTTTGGATTATTGGTGGGCGTGCCAAAGAAGGCGGCTTGTCAGGATTGGAAATTTTTAAAGATCGGATTCAAAAAACCTATGTCATAGGGGAATGTGCTCAAGAGTTCGGCCTGTGGCTTCATTATCATGGATTTGGTTTTGAAATAAATCAAACCCTCGATGTAGCAACAAGAAGAGCGCATGAAGATGCTCAAAAATTTGGAGACGAGGCTGTTGTTTTATTATCGCCTGCGACGGCATCATGGGATCAGTTTAAATCTTTTGAATATCGTGGTAATGCGTTTTCTTCTCAAGTATTAGAATTGATTAAAGAGGCAACATGAAACATTTTTCACGTACCGATAAATCATTACTGAGCCGTTGGTGGTGGACCGTTGATCGCGGTTTGTTAGTATTACTAGGGATTATCATTATCTTTGGTATTGTGTTAGTAACGGCGGCAAGTCCGCCTGTAGCTTTGTGTATTGGTTTGGATCAATATCATTTCGTTATTCGACATTTAATTGTTTTAGTTCCCTCTTTAGCAATTATGTTTGGAATTTCGCTGTTGGATGTGAAGCAGATCTGGCGACTATCGGCTATTATGTTAGTAGGGTGTTCTATTGCGTTAATCTATGTTCTTCTTTTTGGGATGGAGATCAAAGGAGCACAAAGATGGATACATCTTCCTGGATTTTCTCTTCAACCATCTGAGTTTGCAAAGCCTACTTTTATTGTTGTGGCAGCTTGGCTTATTGCGCAACAAAAAGATAAGCCAGAGTTTAAAGGTAGTAAAATTGTGGCAGGGGTTTATGGCGCTCTTGTTTCTCTTTTAGTATTGCAACCTGATATGGGAATGACGTTTGTTGTGACAGCTTCTTTTATTTCCGTTATATTCTTGGCAGGACTACCTTTTCGTATAATTTTTCTTTTACTTGTTTTTGCAGCAGGTGCAGCGGTGCTGGCTTATTTCTCTCTCTCACATGTTCAAAGCCGGGTAGATCGCTTTTTGGATCCATCGAGCGGAGATACTTTTCAAATTGATAAATCTCTTGATGCGTTTCGTAATGGGGGTGTTTTTGGAACGGGGCCAGGACAGGGAACGGTAAAGTTAAGTATTCCAGACGCTCATGCAGATTTTATATTTTCTGTAGCAGGTGAAGAATTAGGATTATTTTTTATTGTTATTTTAGTGGCGCTTTATGGTTACGTTTTGGTGCGCGGTTTTAACCGAATTATTGATAGTGAAAATATGTTTGTGATTCTGGCCGTAGGGGGGCTTTTGACGATGTTCGGGCTTCAGGCGCTGATTCATATGGGGTCGAGCCTTCATTTATTGCCTACAAAGGGCATGACTCTGCCGTTTATTAGCTATGGGGGATCTTCCCTGTTGTCGATGAGCGTCGCAATGGGTATGGTATTGGCATTAACAAGGCGGCAATCGCGCTCGGGTATAGCGCAAGGGGGATTGTCTGTTCGGCCTGTAGGTGGCGATAACCTATAATTTTGTGCATGTGGATATATATAGATGACAACAGAGGTAAAACAAATCTTAATTTCAGCGGGTGGTACAGGCGGCCATATGTTTCCTGCCGAAGCATTAGCACGGGATTTGATTGGTAGAGGGTATCGTGTTGCTCTCGCAACAGATGTGCGCGGACAAAAATATAAACCTTTCGCAGATGGAATACCTATTTATGTTCTAAAATCAGGAGCGATGAGCGCAGGTATTTTCAGTAAAATTAAAACCATTCTTGCTTTAGGTATTGGTTATATTCAGGCACGGCGGTTGATTGATAAATTGAAACCAGCTGTTGTTATTGGTTTTGGTGGATATCCTTCCTTTCCTGCCGTTTATGCAGCACAGAAAAAAAATATTCCAACAATTATCCATGAACAAAATGCGATTTTAGGAAAGGCGAATGCTTATCTTGCACCCAAGGCTGACCGTATTGCTCTGTCATGGAATAATGTAGAGAGTATTGATGAAAGTGATGCGGTACGTTCTGTTGTAACAGGGAATCCTGTTCGGCCTGATATTGCTGCGCTTTACAATAAGCCTTACCCAGCTCTCAATCAGGACGGACCGCTAAAAATTCTTGTTCTTGGAGGATCCCAAGGAGCCAGTATATTCGGGGAGATTTTACCGCAGATGGTGGATAATCTCTCTATGGCGCATAAAGCACGTTTAGAGATCACGCAACAGTGCATCGATGATGATATTGAGCAGGTGCGCGAGGCTTATGCTAAAGCAGGAGTGAAAGCAGAGCTTGCTACTTTCTTTAGCGATGTTGCCAAGCGTTTAGAAAATTGTCATTTGGTTATTGCGCGTTCTGGCGCAGGAACGGTTTGTGAAGTGACAACGGCAGGCAGACCCGCCATATTCGTGCCATATCCCTGGCATAAAGATCAGCAACAAAAAAGAAATGCAGATGCAGTTTTTGATGCAGGTGGGGCATGGGTGATGACGCAGGATGGTTTTACGGTGGAGGCGCTACTCGCACGCATTGAAACATTTTTACAAAACCCTGAGGCGCTTTTCAATGCGGCAGAAAATGCTCGTACCTGTGGTCGACCAGATGCGGCGCGAAGATTGGGAAATTTAGTAACGGCGTTGGCTAGTGGGTGGGACAAAAATGCAAATAAGTCTTTTGATCTAACTCAAGGCCGTGATGATTAAAGACTATAATATTAAGTAAGGATAAAATTATGCGTGCAATGCCTTTGACAATTGGAAAGCTACATTTCGTCGGAATTGGCGGAATTGGGATGAGCGGGATTGCAGAGGTCTTAAACGCCATGGGTTATGATGTTCAGGGATCTGATATGTCTGATAGCGCCAATGTTAAGCGCTTGCGTGATCAGGGAATGAAAGTTTTTGTAGGTCACGACGCCAAACATATTGAAGATGCAGCAATTGTTGTGGTCTCAACGGCGATCAAAGCAGATAATCCAGAGCTTAAGGCTGCACGTGCTCAGCGTAAGACAGTGGTGCGCCGTGCTGAAATGTTGGCGGAGCTGATGCGCCTGAAATGGTCTATTGCAATTGCGGGAACACATGGGAAAACCACCACGACGATGATGGTGGGCACGATGTTGGAGGAGGCGGGATATGACCCAACAGTGATCAATGGCGGGATTGTGAATAGTTATGGTACCAACACACGTATTGGTGAAAGTGATTGGATTGTCGCTGAGGCTGATGAGAGTGATGGCACTTTTACCAAGCTACCAGCTACAGTTGCTGTTGTAACCAATATTGATCCTGAGCATCTGGATCACTACGGTTCTTATGATAATATTAAGGCAACTTTCCGCCGATTTATTGATAATTTGCCGTTCTATGGTTTTGCTGTGCTGTGTTCGGACCATGCTGCGGTACAGGACATGCTTCCGACTTTGGCAGATCGCCGTGTCATTACTTATGGCTTTAATCCTCAAGCGGATGTTCGCGTATCTAATATACGAACAGCAGCAGAGGGTTCAACCTTTGATGTCACTTTTACGGCATGGTTAAATGATGGAAAAGAAGAAACGCTACGCGACGTATTCCTCCCGATGTTGGGAGATCACAATATTTCCAATTCTTTGGCCTCACTCGCAATTGCTCATGAAATGGGCGTGCCTGCGGCAACCATGAAAACTGCGATGAAGAATTTTTCAGGTGTCAAACGTCGCTTTACCAAAACGGGTGTCAGTAACGGCATTACGGTGATTGATGATTATGGACATCATCCTGTAGAAATTAAAGCTGTGTTGAAGGCGGCACGCCAGGCCGTTGATAAATCAGATAAAAAAGTTATTGCTGTGATGCAGCCTCATCGCTTCACACGCCTACATGACTTATTTGAAGATTTTTGTACCTGTTTTAACGATGCGGATAGCGTGATCATTGCTGATGTTTATCCCGCAGGGGAGAACCCGATCAAAGGCGCTGACAAAGATCACTTAACCGCAGGCATAAAAGAACGCGGTCATAAGCATGTTCAGGCATTACCAGATGTTAGTAATTTGGCAGATATGGTTGCTGATATTGCCGAAGAAGGGGATTACGTGATTTGTCTGGGGGCGGGAAATATCAGCGCCTGGGCTTATGATCTGCCAGCGCAACTGGACGCTGAATTCGCCAAGAAGCAAAAGCAAAGTGCTTAAGGCCGTGTCGATGATAAGGTGTCATCTTCCAGATATTCGCGGGCGATACACAGAAAATGCACCGTTGGGTGCGAAGGGGTGGTTTCGATGCGGGGGTACGGCAGATGTATTGTTTAAACCTGCGGATCAAGATGATCTTCAGTATTTTTTAGAAAACTGTCCTCAGGACTTACCCGTTCACGTTTTTGGTGCGCTATCTAATACTATTATTCGTGATGGTGGAGTGCGCGGGGTAGTTATTCGTCTGGGGCGTGAATTTTCAGATATTAAAGTCGAGGGCGATCGTGTGATTGCGGGGGCGCTGGCGCTGGATGCTAATGTTGCCAGTATTGCCGCCGAAAATGGCATTGGTGGTCTTGAGTTTTTCAGCGGTATTCCTGGTTCAATTGGTGGTGCGGTGAAAATGAACGCAGGCTGTTACGGTACCGAAACCAAAGATGTATTGGTTGAGGCTACGGTGATTGATCGTAACGGCAATATCAAGATTTTAAAACCCGATGATCTGGACATGACATACCGCCATACGAATTTATCGGATGGCGATATTGTGACAGGCGTCGTCTTGCAAGGGCAAAAGGAAGATGCCAACACGGTCAAAAACCGCATTGCGGAAATAAAAGAAAAACGCGAACGATCTCAACCAATTAGAGAGAAAACTGGAGGTTCTACTTTCGCTAATCCTTCTGTCGAAGAATTGTCACGTGCGGGCCTTAAAGAGGACATGAAGGTTTGGCAACTTGTTGAGAGTGTTGGTGGCCGCGGACTTCAAATCGGTGGTGCACAGATGAGCGAAAAGCATTGTAATTTCATGATTAATACAGGCATGGCTACGGCGGCCGATCTGGAAAATTTAGGGGAGGAAATCCGTACCCGTGTTTTGGATCAACATGGAATCACTTTAAGATGGGAAATTAGACGAATAGGAGAAAAGTGATGGCAAAAAAAGTTACTCTGTTAGTGGGGGGATGGTCGGCTGAGCGTGAAGTTTCACTGATGAAGGGTAAGGCTATCGAGGGGGCACTCAAAGAAGGTGGTTACGAGGTGAAAGTTATTGATGTTTCACACGACATTTCTAAACTGATCAATGACTTAACCCCAAAACCTGATGTTGTTTTTAACAATCTCTATGGCCGTGGTGGTGAGGATGGCGTTATCCAAGGGGTGATGGAGGCGTTACAAATTCCCTACACACATTCAGGTGTAATGGCTTCCGCGGTTGGAATGGATAAGCCACTTACAAAAAAACTAGCAAACAGTGTTGGTGTTCAAACGTCTGAAGGTGTTGTGGCGACGAAAGAAGATGTGTTAGCTGAAAAAGTTATGCCGCGTCCTTACGTCGTCAAACCCCTTAACGAAGGGTCAAGTGTTGGGGTGAGGATTATTCTAGAGGGCGAAAACCAACAACCTTTGGATGCGGAAAGTTGGAATTTTGGAGAGAAAGTTTTAGTCGAAAAATTTGTTGAAGGTCGGGAAATTCATGTCACTGTGCTTGATGGAAAGGCACAAGGTGTTACAGAAATTAAGTTTCCGGGCCGTTTTTTTGATTATGATGCCAAATATAGTGATAAACGCACCGAGCTTGTGACTCCTGCGGATGTTCCTGAAGACGTGGCGGAAGCAGCTATGGAAAGTGCAGAGAAGGTCTTTGAGGTTTTAGGCTGTTCTGGCCTTGCACGATGTGATTTCAGATATGATGTTTCAAAAATCGGGAAAGATGCTGTATACTTTTTGGAAATCAATACCATGCCAGGTCTGGCGCCAGGATCAGTCGCTCTGATTCAGCCAGAACAAAAGGGCATGTCATTCGTTCAACTTTGTTCTCATCTGGTGGAAACCGCAAAATGTCATGGTTTAGTCGAAACGCATCACGCTCAAGAAAAAGTTCGAGCCGCATCCTAAAAAAACGCGGGAATTCGGCAGAGCGCATTTTGCTTTGGGGCAAACGTTTTGGCCTGACTATGGGTGTTTTCATTTTTGTGGGGTGGTTGGGCTCTTGGTTTTTTATGTCTGGTGCGTCGGCGCGTTTGGCAAACTTTGCCCATAATAAAATTTTGGAAATTACTGCTGATAAAGGCTTTAAAGTGGCCAATATTATGGTGGAGGGGCGTTACTATACGGATGTGGATACTTTGCGGGCTGTTTTAAATATTGAAAAAAACGATCCTCTCTTTTTATTTGAGCCTGAGGCAGCGCGGGAGATGCTTGAGAAATTATCTTGGGTGAAAACTGCGAAGGTGGAGCGGCGCCTACCCGATACAATTTATGTGAAACTTAAGGAACGCACACCTATGGCGCTCTGGCAACGCAATCAACGTTTATCCCTGATTGATACAGAAGGGATGGTTTTAACCGATAATAAGCTAGGTGCGTTTAAAAACTATATTGTTTTAGTTGGAGATGATGTACCACAGCGCGCACCAGAATTTTTAAAACTGCTTGCCTCAGAACCTGAAATTCTAGATAAGGTGGAAGCGGCTAAATCTATCTCTGGTCGTCGTTGGGATATTACGTTGAAATCTGGCGCTATCGTTAAATTACCAGAAGAGGGGATCGCGCTTGCCTTGACTCGCTTATCTAAAATGCAAGAAGAAGAAAATATCATGGATATCAATATCAGTGTGATCGACGTGCGTGAATTGGAACGTATTACAATACGGACAAAACCAGGAGCGGTACGTGAATATAAAGCAAGTTTTGGTAACACATCTGGGGATCCTATTTAGAAGGTAATTAAAGGGGATGAAAATTAAGCATAAACCCAGAGGCTCTTTGCTCGCTGCTCTTGATATTGGCTCTCATAAAAATGCGTGTTTCATAGGTCGTGTTATTGATGACGAGGGCGCTATTGAGATTTTGGGTGTTGGTTATCAGGCATCACAAGGAATAAAGAATGGTGCAGTGATTGATATTAACGCAGCCGATAGCGCCATTCGTCAAACGGTGCATACGGCGGAACGCATGGCCGCAGAGGCAATGAAAGGTTACCCATTACGGGATGTAATCGTCAACGTACCAGGTTTGCAGACAAAATCGCACAACATCTCTATTAACATTCAAATCGCAGGTCAGGTTGTAACTGATAATGATATTCGCCGCGCTCTTGTTAGGGCGCAGGATCAGGTGATGAGCAATGATCGAGAATTGATACATACCATTCCTGTTAATTGCCGTATTGATGGTAATGAAGGGATAAAGGATCCTACAGGGATGACTGGCAATAATATGGATGTTGATATTCATCTTGTGACAGGGGAACTGGGACCGCTGCAGAATATGGCAGCCTGCGTTGAACGGTCTCATCTTGATATTGATTCTTTGTGCTCTGCGGCTTACGCCTCGGGTCTTTCTTGTTTGGTGGAAGATGAGATGGATTTGGGTTGTACGGTCATTGATATGGGAGCAGGAATTACATCTTTTGCAATTTTTCAAGCGGGTGCAATGATTCATTCGGGGGCCATTCCAATTGGGGGGTGGCACGTGACCAACGATATTGCTCGTGGTTTGACATGCGCGAATAACGATGCTGAACGCTTGAAAACTTTGTACGGGAGCGCGATGGTTACAGGCAGCGATGAAAGTGAATATATTGATGTCCCTCAATTGGGAGAGACAGATCGCCATGCTCCTAATCATGTGCCGAGATCTCTTCTTATTGGGATTATCCAACCGCGCCTTGAAGAAATTTTTGAAATGATCCGCGACCGTATGGAAGAGAACGGGCATGGGCGCGGAATTGGTCGTCGTATGGTAATCACAGGTGGCGCTTCACAACTTCCAGGTTTGCGAGATTTGGCGCAAATGATTTTGGATAAACAGGTTCGTTTGGGCCGCCCCATCCGTTTAAGCGGCTTGCCTGACGCGGCAAGTGGTCCTGCTTTTTCCACAGCAGCAGGACTTTTAACCTATATGGCTTCGCATTCTCACGAAATGCCTGGGGAAATCATGGCAAGCGTTGATTCGGGCTCGCTTTGGGAGAGATTTCGTTTTTGGTGGAAAGAAAACTGGTAGTTATTCGTAACTATTCACTATCTATACCGAACTTATCCACAGAACTATAGAATAAAAATTTGACGACTCTTTTCGCGAATCTGCGGCTGTGACACAATCTTAAAAGCTGATTCATTTGAATCATTTAGTCAGATTTTTTGAAGTATATTCTGGGGAGAGATTACCGATAAAAAGAAGTAAAACCCGCCATTTTTTCTGCTCCTAACGAAATTCATGATTCCGTTTAAGAAAAAATAACCATAGAATCTTATAAGAAATCCGCACATGGAGGTCGCACAAAATGATTAACGTTCGAATACAAACACCAGAGGTTCAAAAATTGTCACCAAAAATTACAGTCGTCGGAGTCGGCGGAGCGGGCGGTAACGCCGTCAATAACATGATTTCATCTGCGCTTGAAGGATGTGAGTTTCTCGTTTGCAATACGGACGCGCAGGCCTTGGAAGGATCGTTGTGCGATAACAAGTTGCAGTTAGGCGCGCATGTAACGGGCGGTTTGGGTGCAGGCGCAAAACCAGAAGTCGGTGAGAAGGCGGCGCAGGAATCCTTGGATGAGGTGATGCAATATCTTGAGGGATCGAACATGGCGTTCATTACCGCAGGTATGGGCGGGGGAACGGGGACAGGAGCTGCACCTATTATTGCTAAAGCCTGCCGGGATAGCGGTATTTTGACTGTTGGCGTTGTTACGAAGCCGTTCCATTTTGAAGGAACTCATCGCATGAAACAGGCGGAAGCAGGCATCGAAGAGATGCAGAATTACGTAGATACGCTGATTGTTATTCCTAATCAAAATCTTTTCCGTGTTGCTAATGAAAAAACCACCTTTGCTGAGGCGTTTAAGATGGCAGATGGTGTTTTACAGTCTGGTGTGCGCGGGGTAACGGATTTAATGGTAATGCCTGGTCTTATTAATCTTGACTTTGCAGATATTCGTTCAGCCATGCTTGAGATGGGCAAGGCTATGATGGGTACAGGTGAAGCCGAAGGGGATCGCCGTGCAACCGAAGCTGCTGAAGCTGCTATTAACAATCCTTTACTTGATGATGTGTCTATGAAGGGTGCGCGGGGTGTTATTATTAATGTTACGGGCGGTCATGACATGACATTGTTTGAGGTAGATGAGGCATGTAACCGCATTCGTGATGAAGTTGATCCGAACGCTAATATTATCTTCGGTTCTACTTTCGATGAAAAACTTGAAGGATCTATGCGTGTTTCTGTTGTTGCAACTGGAATTGATGTTGAACAAAGCGTGCGGACTCGTGGTGGTACAAGTGGCGTTCGTGTTACAGCAATAGGGAAGTCTTCTGACTCGTCTTTTCCTGCAAAAAAAGAAGTTGCGGCACAGCGTCCCCAAACCGAAGTGGCGCGTGCGATGACTTTGAATGCACGTCAGGAAAGTGTAGCGGCGAAACCTGCTGGTTCTTCTCTTAATATTTCTGCGCCAGCAACAGCGTCTAAACCAGATATGTTTGCAAGTCAGGAGTATCATGCCGCCGCGCCTGCACCTGCTACAACTTCGACCATGCGGGGATCAATCCATCAGGGAAGTTTTATTCCTCCTAGCCCTGTTGTTCCGACACCGCAAGAGCCTGTATATGCACCTGCATCCCAGTATTCTGCACCACAACAACAGCAGGACGCAGAACCACAACAGCAACCTGCTTATGCTCCAATGACAGCGCAACGCCCTGCTTCTTATGGTCAGGCTCCACAGCCTCAGATGGCGGCGCCTATTCAGGCACCGAAGCAGGGGCTAGTTCTACATCCTCCTGTTCCTGGAGCACATGCAGCTCAACGTCGCCGAACACCAAGCTTGTTTGAACGTATCACGGGTGCTTATGAGGCTTATAAAGGTGGTGACCATCAAGATCAGATTGAAGAGACAGGAGCACAGTCTTCTTCAGGGACACAATCTTCAGGTGGTTTCCATGCGGGCGGACGCACAGGATTTGGTCAGCAGCCAAATATTGATGCACCTTCGCAAGGTAAATTAGATATTGAAACACCTGCAGCGCCTAAGGCCAATGAAGATGATCTTGATATTCCAGCTTTCCTTCGTAGACAGGCGAATTAGTCCTTTAACAGAGAATTTATCTGGTGTCCTCCAGATGATAAACTAACGGGGCCCTTCGGGGCCTCTTTTTTTTTGTCTTCTGTAGCTGTTATTTGAATTTATTCCTATTTGTGCTATTTGAACGAAGTGCTGAAATATCATCCGTAAAAGGTAAGAAAATCAAAGTATGGATAACCTCTTTAAGTGTAACATATAGATACAAAGCGTGATTTTCTTCTGGTGGAGGACTCTCTTATACTGGAACAGTAATAAATCGGTTTAGAGAGTTCATGCAAAAAACACTTAAAAAATCAGTATCCATTGATGGAATCGGCCTTCATTCTGCGACGGCGGTGCATGTAGTGTTGAATCCTGCCCCCCCCCACCATGGTATTATTTTCAAACGAACTGATAGAATCGATATTCTGGAAAATTATCGTTTAGTCCCCGCCACATGGAACAATGTAGTAAATACAACGCTTTGCAGCATGATTGGCAATGAATATGGCGTTACTGTAAGTACGATCGAGCATCTTATGGCTGCCCTTCGCGCGCTTGGTGTTGATAATACGTTGATTGAAATCGATGCAGGTGAAGTGCCCATCTTGGATGGTAGTTCAAAGCCTTTTGTTGAGGCAATTGAAGAGGCAGGCATTGAAACACAAGATTTACCGCGCCGTGCCATTCGTGTAAAACGCCCTGTAACTTATCAGGATGGGAACAGAAAAGTAACATTATCACCTTCTGAAATTCCCGTTTATGCAGGACAAATTGATTACGCTGACCCAACAATCGGGTCCCAAAGATTTGAATTTAAACTTGTAAATGGTAACTTTAAACATGACGTTGCAGACTGCCGTACCTTTTGTTTAAAAACGGATATTGATGCAATGCGGGCGAATGGCTTGGCCTTGGGTGGCAGTTTAAATAACGCCATTGTCGTTGATGATCATGGCGTGATGAATGAGGGCGGGCTTCATTGTACTGATGAATTTATTCGTCACAAATTGCTTGATGCAGTTGGAGATTTGGCCCTTGCAGGTGGCTTGATTCTTGGACGTTATGAAGGAATTCGTGCAGGGCATGAGATGAATAATAAATTGCTTCATGCGCTCTTCTCTAATACGGAAAATTATGAAATTATAGATCTTCTTGTTGAATTTGAGAATGAATCTCCGTTGACTTATGCATCCTCTTTTGTGCGCGCACAGGCATATAAGCCGTAAAATATGGTGAGTTTTGGGGCTAATCAAGCGGTTAGTCCTTTTATTTTGCTTCAAATAACGCTATTTATAGAGCCATGCAAAATAAATTATTCGTCCTGTTTTTAGTCCTTTTCTCTGTACTTTTAGCTGCCTGTAGTAGTGGGAAAGAAAAGAATGCTGTTTTATCTGATGATGCTCCTCCCAGACCTGTAGAAGAGCTTTATAACGAAGCAGCAGATGCTTTAGATGCTAAAGAATATGTGAAGGCAACGAAGCTTTTCGAGGATGTTAAGCGTGAGTATCCCTATTCTAAATGGGCGACTAAAGCTCAGCTTATGGCGGCTTTCTCCGCTTATCAGGCAGATCAATATGACGAAGCTATATTTGCGGTTGATCGTTTTACTGAATTGCATCCAGGAAATGAAGATATTGATTATGCTTATTATCTGAAGGCGCTGGCTTATTACGAACAAATCTCGGATGTATCACGGGATCAGGCGATGACAGAAGAAGCGTTAAAGGCTTTTGATACTTTGATTACCCGCTTCCCAGAAAGCCAGTACGCACGCGATGCTAAGCTGAAACGTGATTTAACGCTTGATCATTTGGCAGGTAAAGAAATGGAAATTGGGCGTTATTATCTGGTACGGAATCAAGTGAATGCGGCAATTAATCGTTTCCGTACCGTCGTTAAAGATTATCAAACAACGACACATACGCCAGAGGCACTTCACAGATTGGTAGAAGCATACTTGACCTTGGGGCTTCGAACTGAGGCGACGCATGTGGCAGCAGTTTTAGGATATAATTATCCAGGGTCAAAATGGTATGAGAGAAGTTATAAGATTTTAGATGATAAATCACGACAAGAAATTTTAGAGGATCGCTCTTTTGTTGATAAAACCGTCGATTCTTTGTTTAAACCAGAATAGAAGAGGGCGGGAAACATGCTCGCCAGTTTAACCATCAGAAATGTTGTTCTTATAGAGCAGCTCACGATAGATTTTCAATCTGGTCTTTGTGCTCTGACAGGGGAAACAGGAGCAGGGAAATCGATTCTTCTAGATTCTTTGGGGTTAGCTCTCGGTGCCCGTTCTGATTCAGGGTTGGTGCGTCAGGGTGAGGAGCAGGCAAGCGTGACGGCCGAATTTATTGTCCCTGAAGACAGTGATGTTCTTACTTTTCTAAAACTACAGGAATTAGAAGTTTCTTCAGAGCTTATTTTACGGCGCTCTGTAACTAAGGATGGTCGCTCGCGTGCTTTTATCAATGATCAAGCAGTGAGTGTTTCTTTACTGAAACAAGTGGGTGAGATGCTGGTTGAAATTCACGGTCAATTTGAAACTCAGAGCTTATTACAGCCACGCGTTCATCGTGGATTGCTTGATGATTATGGAACACCATCAGAAAACCTTCTATCTGTGGCAGATTTTTGGGATAGTTGGAAAAAATCCGAAGCGAATTTGTTGCTCCTCCGTGAAAAAATGAACAAGGCACGCGCCGACGAGCATTATTATAGGACATCTTTAGAAGATTTAGATGAATTATCTCCAGAAGTTGGTGAAGAGGAAAAATTATCAACATTAAAAAACAAGTTGATGCGCCGTGAACAAATTCTAGATAATTTAAAAACAGCGGAGCAGGGATTAGAGGAAATCGAGATATTATCTACGGCAATTTGGAAGTCTCTAGATCGCTTAGGTGGTGAAGGGCAAACGGCGACCGCCGCGATGGAGCGAGCCAATGTTGAGATACAAGAAGTTCACGCGGCTCTTCAGGATTTATCGAAAGATATTGAAAATAGTGAATATTCTTTGGAGGAGATAGATGATCGTTTATTTTCCTTAAAAGCGCAGGCTCGTAAGCATGGATGTGCCATTGACGAGTTACCAAAAAAGCGAGAAGAAATAGCACAAATATTAAATGGTATAGAACAGGAAGATCAAAATATTTCAGAATTGATAGGCTTGGTTGAGAAAAATAAAAAACAATATGTGGTTGCAGCAGAAAAAATTTCTATTATACGAAAAAAATCGGCTGAAAAACTAAGCAAGCTAGTTATGAAGGAGTTGATCCCACTTAAGCTTGAAAAGACAAAATTTGAAGTTTCTGTTCGAATTTTATCTGAGGATCAATGGAATGATTTGGGAACAGATGAAGTGCAGTTCCTTGTTGCAACCAATCCAGGAGCGATGGCGGGATCTTTAAATAAAGTGGCATCGGGGGGAGAGTTGGCGAGATTGATGCTAGCTCTTAAAGTAGTTCTGTCAGAGGTGGGGGTGGCAGGAACACTCGTTTTTGACGAAGTGGATAGTGGCATCGGTGGTGCTACAGCCGCAGCCGTAGGAGAACGTTTGGCTAGATTGTCAGAACATAGGCAAATATTGGTGGTGACACATTCTCCGCAGGTGGCTGCAAAAGCTCAAAATCATTGGATTGTCACGAAAGGTGGTAATAAAAAAATCACGACCAATATTGTTTTCTTGGAGAATTATAAAGACCGCCAGGAAGAAATAGCACGGATGTTATCTGGCGCAGAAATAACATCGGAAGCGCGTGCAGCAGCTGCGAGGTTGCTTGATAGTGATCGCAATGAAAAGAGCGTGGCATGATGAACGATAAAAAAATGCTATCTTTATTTGACGATGAAGTAGTGGTGGCCGAATATAAAAGGTTAGTAAAACTACTAGAAGAATATGATAGATGTTATGAGGCTGGAAATCCTAAAATAGAAAATGAAGAGTACGATTTATTTAAAAGAAATTTTGATGATTTTATTAAGAGACATCCTTCTTTAGTATCTAAAAAAATTGTTAAAAAAGTCGGATCTGAACCGTCAAAAAGATTCAAAAAAATACAGCACTCAGTGCCAATGCTCTCATTGGGTAATATTTTCATAGAAGAAGAGTTAGAAGATTTTATTGTTCGTATTCGTAAGTTTTTAGGGCTATCTAGTGCAGATGAATTGGAGATTGTTACTGAACCAAAAATTGATGGATTATCCTGTTCTATTCGTTACGAAAAAGGTCATATGGTTTATGCGGCAACACGTGGTGACGGATATGTAGGCGAAGATATTACAGAAAACGTAAAAACAATTAGTAATGTCCCTCATAAATTGAAAGGCAAAGCTCCTGATGTCTTAGAGGTGCGTGGTGAGGTTTATATGCGTCGTGACGATTTTATAAACTTGAATAAAAAACAAGAAAAAGAAGGAAAACAAATATTTGCTAATCCACGTAATGCTGCTGCTGGTAGTTTAAGACAACTTGATTCCAGCATTACAGCAAATAGACCCCTGTACTTTTTTGGTTATGCTATAGGGGATATAAGCGGGTTCACTTTTGATACACAGTGGAATATTCGTGAAAAGCTAGAGGAGTGGGGTTTTTCTGTGACAGAATTGGCTGGGGTGTACAAAAAAATTGAAGAGATTATGTTTTACTACGAAAAAATAGTGAAGAGCAGACCTAAATTAGATTATGAAATAGATGGCGTAGTGTACAAAATAAATGATCTTGCTTATCAAAAGCGTTTAGGATTTGTATCTCGTTCTCCTCGTTGGGCGATAGCACATAAGTTTCCAGCAGAGCAAGCCGAAACAATCGTTCGTGATATAGATATCCAGGTAGGTAGAACAGGTGTTTTGACCCCAGTAGCCCGATTACAACCTATTAGTGTAGGTGGCGTGGTGGTTTCTAATGCAACACTTCATAATGAAGATGAAATTTTGCGTAAAGATATTCGTGTTGGTGATTACGTTACTATACAACGAGCGGGAGACGTTATTCCGCAAGTTGTTAGTGTTCAAATAAATAAACGACTTACCTCATCAGAACCGTATATTTTTCCTAAAATTTGTCCTGTATGTGAGTCAAAAGCTATTCGTGAAGAAGGCGAAGTTGCTTGGCGGTGCACAGGTGGTCTTGTGTGTGAAGCACAAGCCGTGGAGCGTTTAAAACATTTTGTTAGTCGTTTGGCCTTTGATATTGATGGGCTTGGCGCAAAAATTATTCAACAATTTTGGGAAGATGGATTAATCAAATCTCCTGCAGATATTTTTACTTTAGAAAAATATGATAAAGGCTCGATAACTCCTATTCGTAATAAAGAAGGATGGGGTGATTTATCAGCAAAAAATCTTTTTGAATCTATCAATAATCGCCGCCAAATTTCTTTGAATCGGTTTATTTATGCGTTGGGTATTCGTCAGGTGGGTGAAGCTACGGCCAAAAGATTAGCTAATGTTTATAAAGATTTGAACACCCTCAAAACGATGATGCTACAAGCGCAAGATAAGGATAGTAGTGCCTATCAGGATTTAATCAATATTGAAGATATTGGTCCATCAACAGCAGATGATTTGATTGGATTTTTCAGCGAACCGCATAATCAGAAAGTTTTGACGGATTTGGAGAATGAAGTTGAGATTGAATCTTATAAAATTCCAGAGATACAAAATAGTTCTGTAGTAGGAAAAACAGTCGTTTTCACAGGAACATTAACGCAAATTACAAGAGCGGAAGCGAAGGCAAAGGCGGAGAGTTTGGGGGCAAAAGTGGCAGGTTCTGTTTCTAAGAAAACGGATTATGTTATAGCGGGAGAAGATGCAGGATCAAAACTTAAAAAAGCCCAAGAATTGGGTGTTGAAATCTTAAGTGAAAATCAATGGCTTACACTGATTGGTTGAAAAGTGTTACGGTTTTATTTAGGAATTCGTCGCGGATATTATCTGTTTCCATCATAATTTCATGTTTTGAATTTCTTAATTCTAATAATTCAGCATTTTCGATTTTTTTTGATGCGCGGACGATAGCATTATTATCAACCAAAGTTTCTTTTGTGGCGTAAGCTAAAAGAACAGGGATACAAATTTTTTTTAATATTTTATCACTCTTTAATAAACGCATAGATTTCAGGCTCTCATAAAGCCATTTGAAAGTTGGAGAACCTATTTGTAGATCAGGATTAGAAATACACCACGCATTGTGGACTTTATCCCGTACCAAATCAGATGAAAAAATACCTTGACCATCGCCGTCGCGTGCTGATTCATGCCAATCTCTTCCACCTGGAACGTAACGGTCGCTAAAAATAGATAAAATAGGATTTAGTAAAAAGGGAAAATATTTAAGGCTTTTGATGCCGAGCATGGGAGCTGAAAAGCTTGCCGCTTTAATTGCATGATCTTGTGAAGATAAATACCGAAGGGCAATATTGGAGCCCATTGAGTGTGCTAATAAAAAAAGTGGTGTGTTTGTTTTTATGACACCATCTATAAAGTATTTTACATCAGAGATATCGGATTCATATCCATCTGAGTGGCGCTTATGAGGTTCCCCTCGATAACGGCAAGAACGCCCTTGATAAGCCCAGTCCATTACATAAAAATTATAGTGGTGTGTATTAAAGAATTTTGCGGTTTCTATATATTTTTCACAGAATTCGCTTAATCCTGTTAAGCAGATGATTGTTCCTTTTGGATTTTGAATAGGTGCATAGCTATAGTGAATCTTATGAGACGTTTCGGAGTTTACAAAACTATCAAGTTCCCAATTTTCGTTGGGAAGAAAACGATCTTCTAATGCAGGAAGATGGTAAGGGTAACGCATGGAATACTATTCCATCGCCTTGACGATGTTTTCAGTCATCTTTTTAGCATCATCTAAAAGCATATAGGTGTTGTCTTGGTAAAATAAAGGATTATCAATACCTGCGTAACCAGAACCCATTGAACGTTTAACAAACAAGACTGTTTTAGCTTTTTCAACATCCAAAACAGGCATGCCGTAAATAGGTGAGGAACTATCATTTTTAGCCGCAGGGTTTGTGATATCATTTGCTCCAATAACGTAAGCAACATCAGTTTGGGCAAAGTCACGATTAATATCCTCAAGTTCAAAAACTTCGTCATAAGGTACGTTCGCTTCAGCGAGCAGAACATTCATGTGTCCTGGCATACGTCCTGCGACGGGGTGGATGGCGTATGTGACCTCAACACCTTCATGTTTTAGTTTATCGGCTAATTCGCGAACAACGTGTTGCGCTTGAGCGACGGCCATACCATATCCAGGAACAATAATAACCTTGGAAGCATTTTTCATGATGAATGCAGCGTCTTCTGCGGAGCCGATTTTGGCATTGCGGTCGCCCATATCTTGCGCGGCACCTGATTGTTCTGCTCCAAAACCACCGAGAATA
>Ga0116152_10000466_pt1 | contig 32781 bp, 31 predicted proteins | sample AD_UKC119_MetaG_FD_89894 | JGI IMG/M metagenome (GOLD analysis project Ga0116152, IMG submission 89894) | Active sludge microbial communities of municipal wastewater-treating anaerobic digesters from Hong Kong - AD_UKC119_MetaG | ecosystem: Engineered > Bioreactor > Anaerobic > Digestate... | reverse complement strand
TCAGGCTCTCTTGACTATTTTGTATTGCTCAACGGGTGACCTCCGTCGTGCGGGCGCTCCCATGCAGTATCTGTCCCATAATTCCTCCTTGCTCGGAATCTCTTTATACGTGATCCCTCCATAATGTGGGACTAAACATCTAGGATAGAATGAAATATTTTGTTCAGTCTAAAGTGTGGATGATTTTCTTTTCGGGCTATTTTTAGGCTCTTGGAGTCAGCCAATCTGCTACAATTTAAGCTATCTTGTGGTGACCACCGTAAGATTTTGTCTTTCTTTAATTTTTATAAAAGCTCTCTTCGGGTATTTTTAGGCTATGGCTACAGCCAGTCAAATAAAGGCTCTCCTACAGAGCCATCTGAGGGGAGATGATGAGCGATTTATTACAATCGCTACTCAAGTTGCTGCTCATGAGGCTCAGCAAGGTCATACCAATCTTGCTAATGAGTTGAAGCAGCTCATTGACGAAGCGAAGGCTAAGAATAGTCCAGCGCGGAATAACGTCTTTTCTGTCATCCAGCCAAGATCGGAACTGGCTGCAATACTGGCTGTATCACAACCCCGCTTGCGATTGGTAGACCTGACATTTTCGTTGAGACAAAAGAAGATATTCGAGCGAATTATTCATGAGTACCGGCAACAGGCAAAACTGCGGAGCCATAATCTTGAGCCACGCCGCAAGCTTCTGTTTTATGGTCCGCCTGGAACGGGAAAAACAGCAACGGCTTCTGCTCTGGCTCATGAGCTTAAATTGCCGCTCTTCACTATCCGTCTTGATGGATTAATTACCAAGTTTATGGGCGAAACTGCCTCAAAATTGCGCCTTGTTTTCGATTCTATAAGAACAACCAGGGGCCTTTATTTCTTTGATGAGTTTGATGCAATTGGCAGTGATCGGCATTCGCTAAACGATGTTGGAGAGATACGCCGAGTGCTTAACTCATTCCTCCAATTTTTGGAAGAAGATGAGTCTGACAGCTTGATTGTGGCAGCAACAAATTATAAAAAACTTCTGGATTTTGCTCTTTTCAGGCGCTTTGATGATGTGATTAATTATGAGCTTCCGACACCTGAACAAATACGCCCATTGATTGAAAACAGGCTTGCTTCTTTTTCATGTGATATCAATGATTGGTCGAAGCTTGAAAAACTATCCGTAGGTCTTAGTCATGCAGAGATTACAAGAGCATGTGATGATGCAGCAAAGCTAACAATCTTGGATGGAAAAGAGCATGTCAGTATGAAAAACATCGCTGATATGCTAGAAGAGCGAACAAGAGCAAAAAACAATGTCTGATGAGTCATGCCTGTTAAAAAATATCCTCATATTTTGCTGAAGAACCGAAGCCTTGGGCGACCTTATACCCCAAAGGGTCACCCGGTAACATTGCCACCAGATATCCCGTTTTTCGACCAACAATCCCACGCTGCCGACCTCGATAAAGCTTACAAGGCCGCTTTGAATTCACTGGCAGCGCAATATCGAAGTCACGGACTTGATCAGGCCAGCGTCGATAAGGGTGTAGCCATCGAATTTCAGTTTCGAGCTGGTACGAAAATCGATGTTGCCACTCTTGAAGACGCGCATGGAAAAAAGATTGAGGTACTGAATGTAAAGCTCAACTAGCAGGGCAATCCTGAAAGCGCGATTCTGTATATCCCACCCGAGAGAAAGAAATTTATCCAAAGCCAAATTTATGCCTATGGTGACCCGTCTAAAAATGGTAAATCAGGACCAAAAAACTATAAAAAATACGACAAGACAACCTCAATTGAACCTATTCAAATTGAAAAATTTTGGATCGATAGATCGTCTCTTCCTCAAGATGCAACGAAGACCTGTATATGGGAAGTATGGTTGCGCGAAGAGACATTTGAGACTTTCAGGGCTAGAGCAAATGAGCTTGGGGACATCACCGTTTCCGCTCATTACCTGAAATTCCCGGAACGTCAGATTTGTTCCGTGCGTTGCTCTCTTGAGAGTTTGAAAAAGCTCGAACTCATGACAAAAGCCATTACAGGCTTTCGATTTCTGTGGACGCAGGCAGGATTTTTCGACGCTCTTCCGCCGAGGGAGCAAAGAGATTGGAGCGATGCATTATCTTCACGGCTCACCTTCAACCCGGATGCTGAATACTCGGTTTGTGTTCTGGATACGGGTTTAGCCGTTAATCATCCTCTTCTAAAACCAGCCATTGCCAAGAGTGGAGTCGATAGCTGTAATCCGCAGAATTGGGGTTCAGATGACCATAATGGTCATGGAACTGCAATGGCAGGGATTGCTCTCTTTGGAGACCTAACACCGCTCTTGGAGAGTACGGAAGCCATTGAAATCGGGCACTTGGTTGAATCTGTCAAAGTATTCCCGCCGGAAGGAAAAAACGAAAACGAACATATTGGCTACATCACGGCTCAGGCTATTGGCCGCGCCGAGATCAACCGCCCGGACTTGAAAAGGGTCTTCTGTCTATCGTGGACCATTGAGCACGAAGCATCGACAAAAGATATTCAAATTACAGGGGGGAAGCCAACACCTTTATCCGCAAAAATCGATCAACTTGCATTCGGTGTTGATGAATCAGGGGACTGGCATATCAATGATGACAGAAAGCGTCTTCTGATCGTATCTGCGGGTAATATTGCAGAATCCTTCCGTCCCGATGAATACCCATCAATTAACGACCTGTATGAAATCGAAGACCCGGCACAAGCTTGGAATGTCTTGAGCGTTGGAGCCTATACTGAGAAGACTTTTACGAATGATCCAACCTACAATGAATGGTCTGTAATCGCCGGAATTGGAGAACTTTCTCCAAGGTCGAGAACCAGTGTTTTATGGGGAAAAAGCTACTGGCCCACAAAACCAGATATCGTGCTCGAAGGAGGAAATTATCTTTCCAGTGGAAATTACTTCGAGGATCACCCGGATATTTGCCCACTGACAACAAACAAGGATGGAATATTTTCTCATACGAAGGATACAAGTGCAGCTAATGCGGAGGCGGCCCGGCTTGCTGCTATTCTGGCTTCGCAGTATCCAGGATTTTGGCCCGAGAGTATCCGGGGTCTGCTCGTTCACTCTGCTAAATGGACGCCAGGGATGCTGAATGAGGAATCTTTCAAAAATAAATCTAGGAAAATTGCCCATCTTAGGCGCTACGGGTACGGTGTTCCCCAGAAAAATTTTCTGATGAACAGTTTCTCGAATCGTCCATGCGTTGTCATCCAAGATTATTTGCAGCCGTTTGCGCAGAGCAAATCAAGCCAAAATATCATCTTTAACAATATGAATTATTATGTTCTTCCTTGGCCTAGAGAGAAATTAGAAGCGATTGTCGATCAGGTTGTAAAACTTAGGGTAACTCTTTCTTATTTCATAGAGCCTAGCCCATCGGAACGTCCACCAAAAAATAAATATAGCTACGCTTCCCACGAACTACGATTCAAGCTCAATCGACCTAATGAATTAGAGGATGTTTTTCTAGCACGGATCAACAAAGAACTTCAGATTGAAGAAATAAATGAGGAGCTTTCAGGAGAATACGAGATCAGCGATCAAACCGCTGTTGATGAACAAGACAAATGGCTTCTTGGACCGGAATCAAGAAACAGAGGAAGCTTAATCTCTGATATCTGGCAAGGTACAGGACCGGAACTGGCTACACAAAACTTGATTGCAGTGGTTCCTCAAGTTGGTTGGTGGAAATTTCGGAAGAATTTTCCTGACGCTGATAATGGTCGATACAATCAACGTGTTCGTTATTCATTGATACTAAGCCTAGTCTGCGAAACGGAAGTTGATTTATATACACCCATCACACAGGAGATAGGGATACCAGTAGAAATTATTGTCTAATTAGTTAGGTGGTAGTCTGATAATCGGCAGTATGAAAACATCCCTTGCTATTTAGAGGAAGGAAGCATTCGCGCGCAGGAACGCCGCATAACCTTGCTCATCCAAGGTGCCTGCCGCCAAGCCCAAAACGGCTTGGGCCGCATCTTCCTCGCTTGCGGTGAAGCGATAACCGTTGGGTTCGAGAAACAAAACGCCGGCCATGAAGCCGGTTCGTTTGTTGCCATCGATGAAAGGATGGTTGCGGACAATCTCTGCCGTATAGGCCGCTGCCATATCAATGATGCTGGGCGCCCGTACATAAGCGGAAATCTGCCGGGGCCGGGCAAGCGTGGATTGCAGCAACTTCCTCTCAATTCATGAAGGCAGGCCGTTGATGCGTATCCTTCAAGCACACACCTCCAGCGATATCGAGACCGTGCGCGCCTTGTTCCGCGAGTATGAACGATTCCTGAGCGTCGATCTTTGTTTTCAAGGTTTTGAGCAAGAGCTGGCAACCCTGCCAGGCCGCTATGCGCCGCCTCGGGGCCGCTTGCTGCTGGCTTGGGAGGGCGAGCAGGCCACCGGCTGTGTGGCGCTTCGCCCCCTGGAGGAGGGAGCCTGTGAGATGAAACGGCTGTTTGTGCGGCCCGCGTATCGCGGTCAGGGCTTGGGGCGCATGCTGGCGGCGTGGATCATCAACGAAGCCTCTGCCCTGGGTTACGCTGTCATCCGGCTGGACACGCTGGATACGCTGGATCGTGCGATGCACCTTTACACCACGCTGGGCTTCGAGCGTTGTGCATCTTATTACGCCAATCCGCTACCGGGTGTGGTGTATTGGCAGCGGAGCTTGTTGAGTTCGTCTTCAGCGGGTCCGTGCGCCCACGGTCCGGTTCTATCGGCGTGACATCATGAGAAATGCTCTGTTGTGCCTGGTACTGACTCACTGGTTGCGCGGTTGCTCCGCCGCCCGGCGCGATGCCCATCACCGGTTTTGACCGGAACTGCTATCGCGAAGGGTTGCGGATCTGCGATCACCTGGCGGGAAGGTGCCATCCTAACGCCTTAACTGTAACGAGCGCCGATCATAAATCCCCGGATGCGCAGAGCGTGACGGTATGATCTGATCCTCCAATGGCGTGGATGGCCGCGCCGCTTGCCGGATTGCTTCGGGCGAAAAGGTCACGCGGTCACGCATGGCGGCTGCCGTCGTATCCGCTTGAACCTTCTTTCTGGGCGCATCGTACAGCGGGAATTTCCTGTAACCTGTGGAATTGGCATCATACAAAGCGTTGACTCGATTCATCGCGACCAGCTCCTGACTCTCGTGTCGATCACAAAAGGAAGGGCGTATCGCTAACCATTACCGGTCATCGCCCACTTTGCAGTGTTAAAGAGCAGGTCTTATGCCATCGGCTGTTATTTTCTTAATACTTTGTTTTAATGATAATTAATTCTGGGATCTCTGACCCGGAAGTGTTTTCGTCCGGTTCAGTGTGGCCGGATCATGAAACCAAAATGGCCGGATGGGCGGCTGAACCTGGAAGGGTGGCAGGACGTTGCACAGGCTCTGCTGGCGCATACCCGCCACCGGGTGACGTTCACCTCACGCCCAGCCGTTTGGCTGGGCGTGTTTTATTGAATGCTGAAATCCGGCGGTGAAAAATCGTCAGTGATGGCTAGATCAAGGTCGACCGGGCAGGCCTCGATGCCGCCTTGATTTTGAGCCTTGCGGTCGTGCATTTTGCGTTCAAGTGCTATAGCTTCGCCCGGTACACTGGCCGGGTCAGGCCGGACAACCCAATGGTCCGAACCGTGCTGACGCCGAAGGTCGATAGCGGCAAGTTCTTTGTTCTTTGCCTTTGATATGAACGGCTCGGTCACCGCCTTCAACACCGAGGATACGATCATGAAAAAACTACCGTTTATTGCTGTAATATTTGCTTTGCCATTGTTGATGAATCAGGCTGTTGCTGATGATAAAGAGGCTTTTATCGAGGCTTGTTTGTCATCGAGCAATATTGAACGGGCGATTTGCGAATGCACTGCTCAGAAGGCAAAACAAGAGCTTTCTCCCCAGGGATTTGCTTTTGTGATCGCCACGCTTCGCCAGGAGGATCAGGTTGCCGCGAAATTGCGTGCTGAAATGACGATTCAGGAGATGACACAAGCCGGCACATTCATGACGCGGGGTCCTGTACAGTGTGTTCAAGGGCGTTGAACGGGAAACCGCCTGTTCTTCGCTTTGATGGCAGGGGATTTAGTGGAAAAAACCTATGCTTTCTGTCGCGATGGGAATGGTCTAATCTCCCTTGAGGTTCAACTTGGCTATTTCTACCCATCCTTCGATAGGCTGTGCAACGCATTTGGAGGATTAGGTAAAAACAGCCAAGCAGTAACGCCCTTCAATATTTCCTGTAGCAACTGCGATGCTGAACCCCATGCCGCCAATAGGTACGGCAAATGGTCCGGTAGTGTCTGTGCCTAGAACTGCAACTGCGATGTTTGGCGCCATGTTTCCAATACGTATGGCAAACGGTATGCGCATTGGCCTCTTGAATAGGAATAGCTAATCCTGTCAACAGGATAGCAAAAGTGATCAATCCTGCTTGCAGCATTTTCAATATCATGGTTATGACTCCTGATGAGAGAATGGTCAGAGTACAGCTTGAATTTGGAATCCATGCTGAACGGATTTAAATCGCTGCCCAGTAAAAAACCCTGCCAGAGCAGGGTTCTGATAGGGGAAGCATTGTTAGCCCGGCAGCGATGTGACTAGAGCGAGCAGGCGCCCTCGTAGAGAATTTCGACTTGAGCCTGATCGGCGGCGCAGGCGTTGCCGTAGGTAACACCGTTTGCACCGCACACCGGCTCATAGACCGCTGGGCAGAACTCCGGCGCGAGCTCGTATTCATGATAATGCAGGACAATATCTTTGAGGTAAAAATTATCCAGATAGCCCTGTCCGTCGCCATGTTTATTGCGCGAGCAGACCAGCAGATAGTTATCGTCGGCGTGTAAGTATCTGCCTTCGACTACTTGGTGATAGACCTGCCAGCGTTCATGGTCGACATAGGGGAGGGGCCCGATGCGGGATTGCTCGTTACGATCCTGAGAATAGGAATCACAGCCCTCGAAATTACGAGGGATAACGCTGGGGTTCAGATACAGCGCATTCTGCGGCGAAAGGTTGGTGCTGTTGACATTCATTTGCAGCACGACCCGGGCATTAGGATTAAAGTCCTTGGGGATATAGAATTTGAGTAGTATCCACGGTTGGTGATGCTCCCAATCACCTAACAGCACCGGGTCCTTACGGATCACTTTGTAGTCCGAAGCTGCGAGCGCCAGCTCAGCGCCGCCGAGCGCCGTGGCCGCGCCTAAGACCAGTCCGGTAATCCCTTTGGTAATGGCTGTTTGATTCGTGGTCATGTGATCTCTCTCTGATAATTGAAAGGCGGGTCTTGCCTCAAGAGATTTCATGATCCATGCCATTTAATAAAATATGTTCTATATCCTATAGATCGTTAAATATTTCCATCTCCATGCGCTTCAAGCCGGGCTAAACGGTTCATTCCGCCCCCGCCGTTGATAGCAGTGACCCGGTCAATCTGACAGGGAGCTGGCTATACGGATTTTCCCCCGCCGCCATCCGGTCAGCGGGCTAAGCCTACCGGCGATTATGGGTGCCAGCCCAGACGGCCAGGTAGACTTCGCACAGGAACAAGCTCCAGGCTACCACCATCGACCCCATCGTGAGCACGAACAGGCCAGCGACGACTTGGGCCAATTCGATGGACAGCAAGGCTCCTAAAAAGGCGGCGGCCACTACCAGGCAAATCAGCAGCGCCCCGAGTACTGCAAACAGAATAGCGAAATAGATCAGATTGCCCCGGCGGACCAATTGTGCCATCTCTTGCTGCTCGGCCACGGCCTCGCCGGTGAGCGTGCATAACCGCTCCTGCACCACCCGCCGGCGGTCAACGATCCGCGCCAGCCGGGTGGTCAGAATGGTGATCAGTGTGCCCATCGCTACCAGCAGGAAGGCGGGGGCAACCGAGAGTTGAATCACGCGGGTAATATCGGTGAGATGCGCTTCCATCAAAGTCTGTGCTGATCGAGTGGCTTAGTTCCCTGGTTTGGATGTGACGCGACCCTTCAGCGTCATTTTGATATAGCCTGCCGCGGGCGATGGAGCAGGGGCGGAGGTGGATCGCGCGGCGGCCTTCTTCCGGGGCGCTTGGGCCAATGCCTGCTGTTCGGGCGTCACTTCCCCCGCTGGTTGCCCGTTCAGATCATAGCGCGGTCCGCCGGCGGCCAGCGCCTGGCGGTAGCGAAACGCTTGGGTATAGACCTTAAGCGCCCGGCGGAGGTCCGTCCGGGCCACCTCCATCAGCGCCGGATCCACCCCGGCTAGAGCCAGCACCTCCCGGCCCACGCCGATCTTCAAGGGCTTGGGAGTGTGGCGATTGAAGACTGCGGGAAAGAGTTCACACAGCCGATCAATGATCGGATTTACATCTTGGAGCATTCCAGAACCTCGTGGGATCAAAGGCCGTGAGTGTTTCATATTTTGCCAGGCTTAGACAAAGCCGGGCCGGAGTTATCCCCGGCCGCTGTGAATGCGTGCGCGGGATGCAGCGGGCCTGGCTCGCGAGGATCCGCCATGCCGGGTCCGGGAGGCGGGTATCCGTTAGGATAACGTTGGAGAGCCATTGGCCATCCCGCTTCCATAGACTGCGCTAAATCGCCGCGACCCCGCACCGCCCTATAGTCGCGGGTGGAAACTGGGAGTCCGGGGCAGCGAACAAATATTTAAATTTGTTGCCGTCCTTGTATCCCACACCCAGCTTTTTATTGGGTCCCTGCACGAGCTTGATGGTACGGAACGGCTTAATGTGATTGTCAGCGGCTGTGTTAAAACTTTTTTCTGATGTTCCCTCGCCATATTCGACGACGCGCCAATTGACTTGGTCCTTGTCCACCCAGGAAACATGATCCACTAAGGCGATATGCGACCAGGACACGCCATCCTTATGAACGATCAGGACATCGCCAGAACGGGCTTCACTGGCTGCCATGCGTGGTGTCAGGGGAATGTAGTCGAGCGTCTTCACGGCTGCCATGCCCCAGCCGTTCCAGTAGCCGCCGCCCGCGGTATTTTTCAGCACCCGCGCTTCGGTCTTCGATGTGATCACCGCCCAGTTGCTCTGGTGAACTTCGGGAGACAATCCCCAATAATTGCCAACGAATCCATTGCAATCGAGGCTGAAGAATTGCTTTGCATAGGCGGCCATGGACATCGCGGCCGCTGGTTGTCCCGCCACGTCTTTGCCGGTGCCGATCCGCCCAAGCCGGCACGCCAGGCGCAGCACTTCGTGCATTTCGCTTGGTGAGCCTTTGAAGCCAAACGCCCGGCGGATTGACTGCCAATAGAAAGGCTCGCCGGTCTGGATGGGATCGCCCGGCGCGAAAGCAAACCAGTCGTAGTTTGAATGGAGCGACGGTGTATGCTTGATCTTGAGCACGGTCTTGACGGCGGCAATCAGCCGATCGCGCTCCAGAGGAGCAGCGGCCTGATACCGGGTGACGTGAACGGTACCTGCCATCGGCAGGCCGGTAGGACCGAACGCCCGGACGGAAAGATCGTGGTACTGGCGCATATAGTCGCTTGGGCTTTGGCGTGACATGAATGACTCCACTATGGATGGTGAATGGCACTCTTGGGGGTGTACGGTGCGGCTACGGGGAGGTGTGCTCCTGACGATGTGGCAAAGCCCGCACCGATGATGATTGCTGCGACTAAGCCTAGCACCAGCCAGGGCAACCGTTTGCTCGATAAAAAGGCGCGAAAAAGATTATTTTTTAGCATGTTCGTCACTTTGTGCGATAGAGATGGTTCACCAGAAGGCAGGTTCACGGCGCATGTATCTACGCCGGTTGCTGGTTTCTTCCCCTCTTGGTAGCGATTGGTTCAAAAAGAATGAAAGCATAGGCCCTGTTCACGGATGGGGGGATAGGAGCGAAGCTCGCGATCCCGCTTGCTCAAGCAGACAACAAAGTGAATGGGAGGCACGCGGGGCTGCCCCCGGTTTGCCGGCAGGACGGAGCACTACGGTTGAAAGCGCTATCGCTGGCTTGACCGGATGTGGAAGTGCCGTAGATAACGCACGTAGAGAGGGCAAAAAAGGCTGTCGTTGGGGGTGCGCCACCCCGCCGGGGTGCGCTATATGGATTTCATCCGGGTTATGATCATCTGATGATCATCGCCTTGGCCCCGGTAGCCGGAGCACGCTATCTGGCCATTTTGTATGAGGCGGTGCTGTACACTCTCTGCAACTGCACGGCGTATCCTGAAACGCTAAATTCTATGAGAATAAAAGAGATCGGGGAGTCACACGATACAGATTCCCGGTTAATACTCATGTCGTATTGCGGGACGAATTGCCCTGCGGGAGGGCTTGGTTTCTGATCTTGGTGATGCGTTTGCAGCACTTGGCCGTATGCATGCAACAGGCAGAGCGGGTTTAGCCGACGACAAAGTTTCTGACATCCACTTTGATCACCGGGCGTTCCAAGACGGCTGCAATTGCGATTGCATAGTGCTTGGCCCATTCGCCACTCTCTTCGAAGCGCTCCTCACCGCCATGCATAGCGACGTTCAGAATCATGTCAAGCAATAGGATCTTGCCCATCGGATTGGATGGTACGCATTCCATCTCCTCAAATTCCTTGGCCAGCCAAGCACGTGCCTGATCCTTATTCATGCCTTGCATGTCGTCATCATGCAGCATGATCTCGTATTCCCTGTTCGGGTTGAATGATACGATAATGACGTAACTCACATTAATCCCCTTGATGTGGATAGAGTTTTACGAAGGATCGATTATACGGCGTCCAACTTATCTGCTTGCTGTCTTGCCGGTATTTTCCGGGAAGAGTCCCGGTCCACGATTTGAAAGCCCGATAGAAAGCACTAGTTTCTGAAAAACCCAGATCCAAGGCAATATCCATAATACTGCGCTGGGAGTAACACAATTGCTCAATAGCCATGTCTCGCCGCAGAGAATCTTTGATCGCCATAAATGTTTGTCCTTCACTCTCTAACTTACGCCGGAGTGTTGAAGGCGACATATGAAACTCCCAGGCAACCGTCTCAAAATCAGGCCACTCTGAGGCAGGGATGTGCTGCAAGCGCTTGCGGATATGGGCATAAAGACTATGGGCATTGCGGTACTTGACCAGAAAGTTAGCTGGCGCATTGCGGAGAAATTCGCGTAGAGCAGCCTCACTGCGTCGAATCGGCAGGGCAAGGTGCTTTGCTTCGAAGATCAAAGTGGTGCTGGGTGCGCTGAAACGGGTTTCTGGACCGAATAACAACCGGTATTCATCGGCGTGATCAGGACTGGGTTGCGCGAAAGAGGCTCTTAGGATAGGCAGGCGCCGGTTGGTCAGCCAGCACATTAAACCATGTAAGATTATCAGTAGGGTGCCGTGGGCGAACAGCCGGGGTAGCGTCCTTGGGCAATTTAAGATGATAGAGCCTTCCGGGCCTTCAGTGGCAAGCTGACCCCGGGTGTCATCCAGCACCAGCGCCAAGAAATCAAGCGCACGCCGTATCGCTTTTTCAAGCGTCCCAGCGCCGAGCACTGCGAAGCACAATAATTTAAAGCTCCCGTGGCGCATAGGGTGGCTATCGAGTCCGAATAATTCATCGTCCAGGGCGCGCGCTAGGATGTGCCATAAAACGCCATAGTGCGATGCTAATACTCTGGCGCCGGGCAGTTCGAGCAAATCCGGGGAGATTCCGGCGCTGCGCAACATGGCATTCACATCCAAGCCGCGCTGGGATGCGCCATGGAGCGCTTCCTTCACAAAACAGATCGAGACCGTATCTTTGTCCACAACTTCTTCCTGGCATCTCATCAGTGCCAGTTGCAAAAAACTCCAGGAAAGTTGATAGATTTTCGCATGGAGGGCTATCCAAGCGCTCTTTAGACTTCATTTCGACTCTAGCAGAAAAAACAGTTTCGTCATGCGGGGTGTGGCCTATGGATATCGATAATCAGGTTTTTCTCGTGACAGGGGGGGCTTCTGGTCTCGGGGCGGCCACGGTGCGAATGCTCGCCGCTGGCGGTGGCAAGGTCGTCGTTGCCGATGTGAACCGGGAAGCAGGCGAGGCGCTCGCCATTGAATTAGGTCAAACCGTCCGGTTCATTCTCACGGATGTGGCCAGCGAGGCGAGCGGCCGGGCAGCGGTCGACATGACCACGGACGTATTTGGTGCCCTGCATGGGCTTGTCAATTGCGCCGGCATCGCCCCGGCGGAAAAAGTCCTGAGCAAGGGTGAGCCGCTTGGGCTGGCGGTTTTCGCCAAGGTAGTGCAAATCAACCTGGCCGGCGCGTTCAATATGATTCGCCAAGCGGCTACCGCGATGATACGCAACGCGCCTAATGAAGCTAGCGAGCGTGGCGTCATTGTCAATACAGCGTCAGTAGCTGCTTTCGAAGGCCAGATTGGGCAAGCGGCCTATGCGGCATCCAAGGGGGGTATGGTAGCGATGACGCTGCCGGTCGCCCGGGAGCTCAGCCGCTACGGCATCCGGGTGATGACCATCGCGCCGGGCGTCATGGAAACCCCTCTGTTGCTGAGCATGCCTCAAGAAGTGCAGGATTCGCTGGGTAAAATGGTCCCATTTCCTTCCCGCCTTGGTAAACCCGCCGAGTTTGCTAGCTTGGTTTGCCATGTCTTTGAAAATACCTATCTTAACGGCGAGGTGATCCGCCTCGATGGCGCTATCCGCATGGGCGCAAAATAGGTTTCGCATTCCAAGAAGGATGGACTGATGATCCTTACGCAAGAACAGGAAATGATCCGCGACACCTTGCGCCAGTTTGCCCAGGAGCGGCTGGCGCCCAATGCGGCTGAATGGGAACGCACCCGTACGTTCCCCCGGAACGTCTTGGCTGAACTGGCTGAATTGGGGGTCATGGGTATGGTGGTCCCAGAGCGATGGGGCGGCGCGGGCCTGGATTATCTGTCGATGGTGCTGGCCATTGAAGAAATCGCCGCGGGCCACGGGGCTACTTCCACCATCGTCTGTGTGCAAAATTCGCTTGCCTGCAGGATTATGTTGAACTACGGAACCGATTGCCAGAAGGAACGCTACCTCACCCGATTGGCGCGCGGGGAATGGCTGGGGTGTTTCTGCCTCACCGAGCCCCATACCGGGTCCGACGCCGCTGCCTTGCGCGCCACGGCGCGGCGGGATGGCGGCGATTGGGTGCTGAATGGCATCAAGCAATTCATTACCACCGGTAAGGAAGGCCAGCTTGCTATCATCTTTGCTGTGACTGATCCGTCCGCTGGCAAGAAAGGCATCTCCTGCTTCCTGGTCCCGACTGGCACGCCCGGTTACATCGTAGCCCGGCTGGAGGAAAAAATGGGGCAGCATGCCTCCGATACAGCGCAAATTATCTTCGATAATTGCCGGATTCCATATGAAAATATGCTGGGTCAAGCAGGGGAAGGCTACAAGATCGCCTTGTCTAACCTGGAAGCGGGCCGGATCGGTATCGGCGCCCAATCTGTAGGCATGGCCCGGGCCGCTTTCGAAGCAGCGGTTCGTTATGCCAAGGACAGAGAGACATTCGGTGCCCCCCTTATCCAGCATCAGGCGGTGTTGTTCCGCCTTGCTGACATGGCAACTCAAATCGAGGCCGCCCGGCAAATGGTCTGGCATGCTGCCAGCTTGCGGGACGCCAACCGGCCTTGTCTGAAGGAGGCTTCCATGGCGAAGTTGTTTGCCTCCGAAATGGCCGAGCGGATTTGCTCAGACGCCATCCAAATCCACGGTGGTTATGGCTACAGTACCGATTTTCCCGTAGAGCGCATCTATCGAGATGTCCGGGTAACCCAAATCTACGAAGGTGCGTCCGATATTCAACGCTTGGTGATTGGCCGGGCGGTGGTCGCCGGCTGATCGTCTGGAGATACACAATGGGACCTTTAAGAGGAATTAAGGTGGTCGAATTTGCCGGACTCGGGCCGGTGCCCTTTTCTGGCATGCTGCTCTCCGACCTAGGAGCAGAGGTCGTGCAAATTAAACGTGAGGCCAACGCTCCGGAAGCTAATTTGTTTGCGCCGGAAAAAAATATTCCCGACCGGGGGCGGCGAATGATCCGGCTCGATTTGAAAACTCCTGCGGGCATAGCGGCTGCGTTGCGCCTGATCGAGTGCGCTGACGTGCTGATCGAGGGGTTCCGGCCCGGTGTCATGGAGCGGCTGGGCCTGGGACCGGCGGTCTGCCTGGCGCGGAATCCGCGGCTGGTCTATGGCCGGATGACGGGCTGGGGTCAAACCGGGCCGCTGGCGCAAACCGCTGGTCATGATATTAATTATTTAGCGTTGTCTGGCGCATTACATGCCATTGGCCGGGCAGACGGCGGACCAACGCCGCCGCTGAATCTGATCGCCGACTATGGCGGCGGGGCCATGCTGCTGGCCGTTGGTCTTCTGGCCGCTTTGATCGAAGCCCGCGGTTCTGGGCAAGGGCAAGTGGTGGATGCGGCCATGACCGATGGTTCCGCCCTGCTGATGGCCGCTATTTACAGCTTGAAGGCAATGGGGTACTGGACCGGTCAGCGAGAGAGCAACTTTCTTGACGGCGGCGCCCATTTCTACGACACCTACCAGTGTGCCGACGGCAAGTGGCTGGCGGTGGGTCCCATCGAGCCTCATTTTTACCGGATCTTGCTCGAAGGCTGCGGCGTTACCGACCCCGATCCCCGGCAGCAATGGCATCCAAAATCCTGGCCGGCCATGAAAGAGCGGCTGCGCGCAGCGCTGCGAACCAAAACCCGCGATGAATGGTGCGCGCTGTTCGCGGGCAGCGATGCCTGCGTGACACCGGTGCTCAACTTGGACGAAGCACCCGCTCACCCGCACAACCAGGCCCGGCAAACTTTCGTCGAGTACGCCGGTCTCGTGCAACCGGCGCCCGCGCCGCGATTCAGCCGCACCCCCGCTACGATTCAGAGCGCGCCAGGATCGCAAGTCGGCACGGCGAATGACTGGTTGACGGAATGGGGTTTTTCCGACGCCGAAATTACCCGGTTCGGGTCCGAGGGGGCGATTTCTCAATCATGAATTTTGCTCCCTGTAATCCACGTTGCTGGCCACAATGATCACGCAGCCTGGATAACCAGGTAAAACAACGAAAATGATTCCTGAAATTTTCACCCAACCAAGGGGTTATCATGACCGCTGACTACGAAGATATTCTGTATGAGATCAAGAACGGTGTTGCCACCATCACGATCAATCGTCCTGACAAATACAATGCCTTCCGCGCCCAGACCTGTGAAGAGATGATTCATGCCTTTCAGAAGGCCAGTTGGGATCGGTCGGTCGGGGTCATTGTCCTGACCGGTGCGGGCAACCGGGCGTTCTGCACCGGTGGCGACCAGTCGGCCCACGCCGGCCACTACGATGGGCGCGGGGTGATCGGCCTGCCACTGGAGGAATTGCAAAGCGCGATCCGCGATGCGCCCAAGCCGGTGATCGCTAAGGTGCGCGGCTATGCTATCGGCGGCGGCCATGTATTAGCGTTGCTGTGCGATTTGACCCTTGCTGCTGAATCGGCCAAATTCGGCCAAGTGGGTCCCAAGGTCGGCTCTGTGGACCCCGGATTTGGCACCGCCTATATGGCGCGGGTGATCGGCGAAAAAAAGGCGCGTGAGGTGTGGTATCTCTGCCGGCAATACACGGCGGCGGAGGCGGTACAGATGGGGCTGGCTAATAAAGCGGTTCCCGATGATGAGCTGGATGCTGAGGTGGATCGCTGGTGCGCGGAAATCTTGGAGAAAAGCCCGACTGCACTGGAGTTGGCCAAACGCTCTTTCAATGCCGATACTGCCCATATCGCCGGGATTTCGTCATTGGGGCTGAAAGCGGTCAGTCTGTTCTATGGCACCGAGGAATCGCAGGAAGGGGTGCGGGCGTTTCAGGAAAAGCGGAAGCCGAAATTCCGCGATTGATTGAGACCTTATTACGAAGGGTACCGGTAACCGGAGTGAACCGCTATGGCACGCATCTCCCAGGCAGAATTTGAACAACTCGCCCATGAACATGTTCCCTTTGTGGGAATGCTAGGTATTCAAGTGGAAAGCTTGGAAGCGGGCAGGGCAAGTATCCGCATACCCTTTCGCGAGGATTTTATCCGGCCTGGCGGCACGGTGTCAGGCCCGGTGCAGATGGCGCTGGCGGACATTGTGATGTATGCCGTGGTCCTCAGTCTGATCGGCCGGGTGGAACTGGCCGTCACGACGAATCTGACGTGCAATTTTTTGCGCCGCCCCAAGCCGGTTGATTTGATTGGCCGGGGTCAAATTCTCAAATTGGGCAAGCGGTTGGCGGTGGGCGAAGTGTTGCTGTATTCGGAAGGTGAACCCGAACCTGTGGCGCATGTGACCTGCACGTATTCAATCCCGCCAACGGCTCAGGAGCCGGTCGCTATTTTGCCCTCTCCCTAACGATCCTGCCGCTTGGAACATCACCCCGGACGATAAAAAGCAGCTAACGTATTGGGGTGACGAAAGAATCCCAATCTACGCCCTGACAGCGCGCGGGCAGGTCAGCGCAACGGATCATCAAGCACTCTGCCGATAAAAGCGGTGATCGCGCCGGTCACCGCTTGCGGTTGCTCCCTGTGCGGCGAGTGCCGGCAATCGGCAAGCTTGACGAGACTCACGTCCGGCGCTTGGGCGGCGATACGATCGATTTGCTCCATGGTCGCGTATTCATCATTCTCACCCTGGATTGCCAGGACCGGACAACGGATCATCGGCAGGCAGGCCTCGATGTTCCAGTCACGAAAGGCCGGATCAAGCCAGATGTTCTGCCAGGCAGCGAATACGGTTGCTGCATTTTTTTCGGAATGGTAACGAGTCAATCGCTGCCGCAGATCGACCGTATGTGCCAGCTTGGCTGCTTTACGGATGCCGGCAAGGGTGGCATCTTCGACCATGACATGGGGTGCGATCACGATTAACCCTGACAGTGGCGTTTGCGTCTCGCCCGCACACAGTAAAGCAATCGAACCTCCATCCGAATGGCCAAGCAGCAATGGCCGGTCAAGCTCCAGCGCGCTGATCAGGGCGGGCAGTACCTCAATGCCCTGCCGGTGCAGGTAGCGCGGTGTGCGCGGCGCTGGCTCTGGATCGGATTTGCCATAGCCTTCGCGCGAAAAGACGATAGCCTCGCAACCCGAGGCATCGGCTACCTGTTGCGGGAAGCTGCGCCACATCGAAACCGAACCCAGTCCTTCATGCAGGAAGATGATGGCTGGCGCTTTCTCGCGCTGGCGGCTGGAGGACAGCCGTAGGTACTCAAGGCGGATACCGTTGATATCGACTGTTTTCATTGCAGCAGGCACTGAATTGCTAGCACGCATGCTGTGCATTTTGGCTCCTTAGGCATTGTCCGGGTCCAGTCTCTTAATTTAACCGCTTTCAAATAATCCGGGTTTTAGTCTTGTAGCTCGCTCCGGTTAGCGAACGATGCGAGCGCTTCCGGATTGGCCAGCGCCTCGATATTCTTGACCGGCTGGCCATGCACGATATTACGAACGGCCAATTCGACGATCTTGCCGCTGCGGGTGTGGGGGATGTCGGTCACTTGCAGCACCTTGGCGGGGACGTGGCGCGGCGTGGCGCCCTCGCGAATCGTCTGCTTGATCCGGGCGGCCAGCGCGTGATCAAGATCGACGCCTTCTTGAAGTTTTACGAACAGCACCAGCCGGACATCCGCCTCCCAATTTTGCCCGATGACCAGGGATTCGACGACCTCGGATAGTTTTTCCACCTGACGGTAAATCTCGGCAGTGCCGATGCGCACACCGCCCGGATTGAGCGTGGCATCCGAGCGGCCATGGATGATCAGCCCGTCGTGCCGGGTGATTTCGCAGAAATCGCCGTGGCGCCAAACGCCAGGGAACTGCTCGAAATAAGCTGCCTGGTATTTTTTTCCATGAGGGTCGTTCCAGAAGCCGATGGGCATGCAAGGAAACGGGCGGGTGCAAACCAGCTCACCTTTCTGTTCCCGGACGGATTGGCCCTGATCGTCCCACACCTCAACCGCAAGCCCCAGCCCCTTGCATTGAATCTCACCGCGCCAGACCGGCAGCATGGGATTGCCCAGCACGAAACAGGAGATGATGTCGGTGCCGCCAGAGATGGAGGCTAACTGCAAATCTTTCTTAATCTCCGCGTACACCGAATCGAAGCGCTCGGGAACCAGCGGGCTGCCGGTTGACAGGATGGCGCGAAGAGGACGCAGATCGTAATCCTGCCGGGGCTTGAGGCCGGTTTTGGCCAGAGCGTCGAGATACTTGGCTGAGGTGCCGAAGTGGGTCATGCGCTCGGTTTGGGCATAGTCCCAGAGAATCCGGCCGCGTGCGACGAAGGGGCTGCCGTCGTATAGCAGCAGTGTCGCGCCGGAGGCTAGGCCGGATACCAGCCAATTCCACATCATCCAGCCACAGGTGGTGAAGTAGAAAAAGCGGTCCCCCTCCCGCAGGTCGCTATGCAGCTGGTGTTCCTTGAGATGCTGCAACAGGGTTCCTCCAGCGCCGTGGACAATGCACTTGGGAATACCGGTCGTCCCCGATGAATACATGATGAAGAGCGGGTGATCGAAGGGCAGCGGGGCGAAGTCAATGTCAGTCACCGTTGCATAGGGCGCGATGAAACGAGTCCATGAGACACCTTTGGGCAGACCCGCCGCCAGCGCGTCCGTATCGCTGCCGAGGTAGGATACCAAGATCAAGTGTTGGACGCTGGGCAATTGGGGCATCAGTCCGGCCAGCTTGGACTGGAGCTCGACGGCCTTACCGTTGTACCAATAGCCATCGCAGGTGATTAGCACCTTGGGTTCAGTCTGGCCGAAACGGTCAAGGACGCCTTGGATACCGAAATCCGGCGAGGCGCTGGTGAAGACTGCGCCCATGCTGGCGGCAGCGAGCAATGCAATGATCGTTTCAGGCAGGTTGGGCAGGTAGGCGGCAACGCGATCGCCAGGGCCAATGCCCGCTGCCTTCAGAGCGGCAGCGAATTGCGCGGTCTGCTGGCGCAATCCGGCCCGCGGCAGCGTGCGCTTGACCCGGTTTTCGCCCCAGAACACCAGTGCTTCAGGGTTACTACAGTCCCGTAACAGGTTCTCGGCAAAATTGAGCCGGGCGTCTGGAAACCACCGGGCACCGGGCATTCGCTGGGGATCGGCCAAAACCTGCTCACCGCGCTCGCCGAGCACACCGCAGAACTCCCAGACTGCCGGCCAGAACTGCTCGGGCGCGCCGATCGACCAGGCGTGCAAATCTGCATACGATTCCAGCGCCATCCTGGAAATCTGCCGGGCATACGCGGTAAAGGCAGCCATGCGGGTCGCGGCGCTACGCGCCGGGCCAGGCATCCAGAGGGGCCGGTCAAAAGCGGGCGCAGCATCACGCGAGCGATCATTCATCGGTCTCTCTCCACAGGTCAGGAAGGTTCGATTGCTGGGGAGGGCAGGCCGGTTCTCGCCCGTGCGCCTTTCGACCCCGGTGAACGCCCCAGTGCTGCGCTTATCCAGATCGAGCAATCGATGAGGGCGCTGAGATCGATGCCGGTTGCAATGCCCAGCCCGTTTAGCAAATACACGACATCTTCAGTAGCGGCGTTGCCAGCAGCGCCTGGTGCGTAGGGGCATCCACCCAGCCCGGCCACTGAGGCGTCGAACACCGCAACGCCGCATTGCAGCGAGGCATAGATATTGGCGATGGCCATGCCATAGGTATCGTGATAGTGGCCAGCGATGCAGCCGAGGGGCACGCGGGCGCTTACGGCCTCGATCAGGCGCTTGGCCGCTTCTGGCGTTCCGGCGCCGGTCGTGTCGCCTAAACTGATCTCATAGCACCCCATCTCGAATAGGATACCGGCTATCTGGGCAACCGCCGCTGGCTGGATATTCCCTTCATAGGGGCAACCAAGCACACAGGACACGTAACCGCGCACCCGGACGCCGGCTTGCCGCGCTGCGGCTATGACCGGTTCAAAACGCTTTAGCGAGTCAGCGATGGAGCAATGAATGTTTTTTTGCGAGAACGACTCGGAAGCCGCGCCGAACACAGCCACTTCCTGCGCGCCCGCCGCCAGTGCCGACTCAAGACCTTTCAGGTTGGGCGTCAGCACGGGGTAGGCAACGCCGGGCAAGCGCTCAATAGCGCCCATGACTGCGGCGTTGTCGGCCATCTGCGGCACCCGCTGCGGCGAAACGAAGGCGGTGGCCTCAATCACCTTCAATCCGGCTTTCCCCAGCCGGGCGATCAGTTCCACTTTGGTGGCGGCCGTGATCACCTTTGGCTCGTTTTGCAAGCCATCACGGGGACCTACTTCGACCACCTTGACCGTATCAGGCAACCGCATCGATTTCAGGCTCATGAACTTCAAAGCTTCTCAGGTTCGAATTCCACCAGTTCGGCGCCATCGCTCACCGGGTCGCCGACCGCGAAATAAAAGGATTTCACCGTTCCCTTGGCCGGTGCGGTGATCGTGTGCTCCATCTTCATGGCTTCCAAAATGAGTAGAGGTGCACCTTTCTCCACTGGCGCGCCTTCCCTCGCGATCAAGGCGATGACGTTGCCGGGCATCGGCGCCAGCAACCCGCCCTCCTGACCGCCACCCTCGCCGCTGTAATAAAGGGGATCGACCCGCGCGAGCGGCCAGGCATGCCCGTAGAGAAATACGTATCGCTTCTCCCCGGCGACCACCACGGTGGCGTTCATCCGCAAACCGCTCAGCTCCGCCCACAGGGTGGCATTTGGCCCGAGTTCACCTCGAACCAGCGTTTCCTGACTGTCAAGTTCCAGCACATAGCCCTGGTCGGCATAGCGCACACCGACGGTTTTCTCCCGTTCGCCCGCACGGAACAGCAGGCGGCGTTCGGCGCGGGAATTGAGCCGCCAGCCGTCGCGCCAATGCCAGGGGGAGCATGGATCGGTGTGAGCCGATGCTTCCTTAGCGGCGCGTGCTTCCTCTCGCAACAGCGTGGCGAGGGCGGCGACCAGAAATGCATCACGAGGCGCCGGTGTGGCCGCAGGGAACAGAAATTCGCGTTCGCGCTCGATCAAGCCGGTGTCGAGGTCAGCCTGGGCAAACGCCGGCGAGGCCACCAAACGCGACAGGAAATCGATGTTGTTGGCCACCCCCACGATACGGTATTGGGCCAGCGCTTGAAGCATACGGGCCAGCGTTTGTTCCCGGTTCGTGTCCCATACGATGAGCTTGGCGATCATCGGATCGTAGAACGGGCTGATTTCATCACCTTCTTCAACCCCCGTGTCCACGCGCACATGCAGGTTTTCTTCCGGCGGCGCAAGGTGCGCCAGTTTGCCGGTGGAGGGCAGAAATCCCTTGGCAGGATCTTCGGCGTAAATCCGTGCTTCCAGCGCGTGCCCGTGAATCTGAAGCTGCTCCTGAGCCAGCGGCAGCGGTTCGCCGGACGCCACGCGCAATTGCCATTCGACCAAGTCCAGGCCGGTGATCATTTCAGTGATGGGATGCTCGATTTGCAGCCGCGTGTTCATCTCCATGAAATAGAAAACGCCATCGGGGCCGGCGATGAATTCCACCGTGCCGGCGCCGGCGTAGCCAACGATCTTCGCCGCGTCTACCGCCGCCCGGCCCATCGCGGCGCGGCGCTCGGGTGTCATACCGGGCGCGGGCGCTTCTTCGAGCACCTTCTGGTGGCGGCGCTGGACCGAACAGTCCCGCTCGAACAGATGGATATAGTTGTCATGCGTATCGCCGAAAACTTGAATTTCGATGTGGCGTGACGGCGTCAGGTATTTTTCCACGAGTACCCGCGTTTCGCCAAAAGCAGCGCCGGCCTCCCGTTGACAGGAAGCCAGCGCCATCTCGAAATCCTCGGCGCAATCCACCCGCCGCATGCCTTTACCGCCGCCGCCCGCACTGGCTTTGATCAGGACGGGATAGCCTATCTGGCGGGCTTGCTCGCGCAGAAAGACAGGTTCTTGATTATCGCCATGATAACCCGGCGCCAGGGGAATGCCTGCTTGCGCCATCAGCGCCTTGGCGGTGCTCTTGGAACCCATCGCGCGGATCGCAGCGGCAGGAGGACCGATGAAGGTTATGCCGCAGGCGGCGCACGCGTCGGCAAAGTCCGGGTTCTCGGACAGAAAACCGCTGCCAGGATGAATGGCCTGAGCACCGGTCTGTTGGGCGGCGGCGATCATCCGGCTGATCACCAGATAGCTTTCCCGCGGAGCCGCCGGGCCAATCAGCACGGCCTCACCGGCTAGGCGCACATGCCGGGCGTCCGCATCCGCTTCGGAATACACTGCGACTGTGCTAATCCCTAAACGGTGAGCGGTCCGGATGATGCGGCAGGCGATTTCTCCGCGATTGGCGATCAGAATTTTCTGAAACATCGATCTATTCCTCCCCCCGCTTGCGTGAGACCCTAGCGCCAGCGCTGGTCCATGCCGGTGGCCGTTTTTCCAGAAATGCAGCGAGTCCTTCCCGGGCTTCCGGCGTGGCGCGCACTGCTGCAATGCGGCAGGCGGTATCTTCGGCCAGTACGTCGCTGATCGATTGACCGGCCACGGCCCGGATCAGGTCTTTTGCCGCAGCCTGCGCCTGAGGACCGCCCAACAGGAGGGCATCGGTCAACTGCTGGACCCGGATATCCAGATCTTCGGGTGCGGCCACTTCATGGACCAAGCCGATTTCCAGGGCGCGTTGAGCGTCCATGCGCTCCGCCGTCTGGAAATAGCGGTACGCCTGGCGTTCGCCGATGGCCCGGATCACATAGGGGCCGATCGTGGCAGGAATAATCCCGAAGCGGACCTCCGAAGTCGCGAAGACCGCATTTGCCGCAGCTACGCACAGGTCGCAAGCCGCCGCCAATCCCAGGCCGCCGCCGAGGGCCGCGCCATGCACCCGGGCGATAGTCGGCTTACGCAATTCAGCGAGCGTGCGCAGCATGACCGCTAGCTGGCGGGCCTCGTTCCGGTTGTCCTCGGCCGATGCCTGACCGGCTGCTTTCATCCAGTGCAGATCGGCGCCCGCGGAAAAGCTTTTGCCGCGGCCAGCGAGGATCACGATCCGCACGGTGTCATTGGCGCCGAGTTCGCGGTACGCAGCGGTGATGTCGGTAATTAATTGGAGATTGAATGCGTTGTGAAGCTCTGGACGGTTCATCCACACGGTAGCGACGGGTCCGTCATACTGAATTTCAAGCGTGGGGAACATGGATCACATTCTGAAAATGCCGTAATGGGTTGGCACGATAGGCGCATTGAGCGCGGCAGACAGCGATAAGCCGAGGATACGCCGGGTCTGAGCCGGATCGGCCACGCCATCGTCCCATAGCCGGGCTGTGGCATAGTAGGGATGGCCCTGGGTCTCGTACTGTTCACGGACCGGTGTCTTGAATGCGTTCTCCTCCTCTTGGCTCCAGACCCCGCCGCTGGCTTCGATGCTATCCCGGCGCACGGTCGCCAGTACACTGGCTGCTTGTTCGCCGCCCATCACCGATATCCGGCTGTTCGGCCAGGTCCACAGAAAGCGGGGCGAGTAGGCGCGCCCGCACATGCCGTAGTTGCCGGCGCCGAAGCTGCCGCCGATTAATACGGTGATTTTGGGGACCTGCACGGTGGAGACGGCGGTAACCATCTTGGCGCCATCCTTGGCGATGCCGCCGTTTTCATACTTGCGGCCCACCATGAAGCCAGTGATGTTTTGCAGAAACAGCAATGGAATGCCGCGCTGCCCGCACAGTTCAATAAAGTGCGTGCCTTTCTGGGCGGATTCGCCAAACAGAATGCCGTTGTTGCCGATGATGCCCACCGGATAGCCGTAAAGCTGGGCGAAACCGGTAATCAGCGTGGTTCCGTAACGGGCCTTGAATTCGTCGAAGCGCGATCCGTCCACCAAGCGGGCGATGACCTCCCGCACATCGTACGGTTTGCGGGTATCGGTCGGCAGGATGCCGTAGATTTCCTCCGGGTCGTAAACTGGCTCCTCGCCGCTCCCCAGCGCCAGACTGATGGGTTTGACCCGATTGAGATTCGCTAGAATGCGCCGGGCAATATAGAGGGCGTGGGCGTCGTTTTCGGCCAGATGGTCGGCGACCCCGGAAAGGCGGGTATGGACATCGCCGCCGCCCAGATCCTCAACTGTCACGACTTCACCGGTGGCGGCTTTGACCAGGGGCGGCCCGCCAAGGAAGATGGTGCCTTGATTCCTGACAATCACCGTTTCGTCGGACATGGCCGGCACGTAAGCGCCACCGGCGGTACAGGAACCCATGACCACAGCGATTTGCGGGATGCCCTTGGCGGACATCGTGGCCTGGTTGAAGAAAATGCGGCCAAAGTGATCCCGGTCAGGAAATACCTCATCTTGCTTGGGCAGGAACGCGCCACCCGAATCCACCAGATAGACGCAGGGCAGGTGGTTCTGCTCGGCGATTTCCTGGGCGCGCAGGTGTTTTTTCACGGTCAGCGGATAGTAAGTGCCGCCCTTCACCGTGGCGTCGTTGGCGACGATCATGCATTCGTTGCCTTGCACCCGGCCAATGCCGGTAATCATGCCCGCTGCCGGGGCTTCATTGCCGTAGAGGCCGTAAGCCGCCAGCTGGCTGATTTCGAGGAAAGGCGTACCGGGGTCAAGCAGGTAATTCACTCGCTCTCGCGGCAACAACTTACCTCGGGCAAGATGTTTAGTGCGGGCCGCTTCGCTGCCACCTAGCGCCACTTGGGCGATCTTATCGCGCAAATCGGCGACTAAGATCCGCATGGCGCTTGCGTTAGCCTGGAATTCAGCCGAACGAGGATTGATCCGGGATTTGATGACGCTCATCAGGCGCTCTCAGCGAACAATTCCCGGCCAATGAGCATGCGGCGGATTTCCGAGGTCCCCGCGCCGATCTCATAGAGTTTGGCGTCTCGCCACAGGCGGCCCGCGGGATATTCGTTGATATAGCCGTTGCCGCCAAGAGACTGAATCGCCTCTCCGGCCATCCAGGTGGCCTTTTCTGAGGCGTAGAGAATAGCGCCGGCAGCGTCCTTGCGCAGGGCACGAGCGTGGCCGGTCCGGTCGCAGGACTGTCCTACGGCGTAAACATAGGCGCGGCAGGCTTGCCACGTGGTGTACAGATCGGCCAGCTTGCCCTGCATGAGCTGAAACTCGCCGATGGGCGTACCGAACTGCTGGCGGTCATGGAGGTAAGGAACGATCACATCCATGCACGCGGCCATGATGCCCAGCGGGCCGCCTGCCAGCACGGCCCGCTCGTAGTCGAGGCCGGACATGAGCACCTTGACGCCGTTGCCCGCGCCGCCCAGCACGTTCTCTTCCGGAACTTCGCAATTGTCGAAGAACAATGGATAGGTGTTAGAGCCGCGCATCCCCAGCTTATCCAGGTGCGTACCGTAGCTGAGCCCCATAAAGCCTTTTTCAACGAGGAAGGCCGTGATGCCCTGGGGACCGGCGTTGAGGTCTGTCTTGGCATAGATCACCAATGTATCGGCGTCGCCACCGTTGGTGATCCACATCTTGCTGCCGTTGAGGATGTAACGGTCGCCTTTTTTATCGGCGCGCAGTTTCATGGATACCACGTCAGAACCGGCATTGGCTTCAGACATGGCGAGCGCCCCAATATGCTCACCGCTGATCAGTTTAGGCAGATAGCGGGCTTTCTGGCTGACGTTGCCATTGCGGTAAATCTGGTTGACGCACAGGTTGGAGTGGGCGCCGTAGGACAGTCCAACAGCGGCAGAAGCGCGGGACAGTTCCTCCATAACGACGATATGGGCCAGATAGCCCATATTGACGCCACCGTATTCCTCACTGACAGTCATGCCAATGAGTCCCAGATCGCCGAATTTTTTCCATAAATCGGCAGGAAACCGGTTGTCGCGGTCGATTTGGGTGGCCCGGGGGGCGATTTCCTTTCTGGCGAAGGCACTCACCGTATCGCGCAGCATTTCGATGGTCTCGCCTAGATTGAAATTCAGGCTGTGGAATGACATATCGTCTCCTGGTTAATTTCAAGACCTGCTGGCGTTGTTGCGCCCTCGGTACCTGGTTTTCGATTGGCAATTCAGGCTCCCAAGCCTTTCTTTCGCTGCCGCGGCCATAAGAATTATTCGCTCATCAAATATGGTACTGCCCTTTTTTAAAAAAATGAATACAAATTCAAAAAATGAGGTTAAAATCATTTTATGACGTACCGGCGCTCACCCTTGATGGAAGAAAGACTGGCAAACAACCGGGATCGCATTCTCATGGCAACGCGCAAGCTGGTTGCTGAGGGAGGCTTCCGGGAAGCGCAAGTCGCGGCAGTCGCGGCGGTTGCCGGCGTCTCTACGGGTATGATTTACCGCTATTTCTCATCCAAAGCTGAATTGTTTGTGGAAGTCCTGGGCGTTGCGGTCGAGCAGGAAATCAACATCCTGACCGGAATCGCCACAGGTCCCGGAGCAGCGGGCGAGCGGTTGGATGCCGCCGTGACTTGTTTCGTCCGCCGTGCCCTGACCGGCCCTAATCTGGCCTATGCTTTTATTGCGGAACCTGCTGATCCTGAAGTCGATACCGCGCGTATCCGGTACCGGAAGAAGTTCGGAGATGTGTTCAAAGCTATTCTGATCGACGGCATCGAGAAGGGAGAACTGCCCGATCAAGATGCTGAGGCAAGCGCGGCTTGTGTTGTGGGCGCTTTTACCGAGGCACTCGTTGGCCCGATTGGGCCGGCCGCCAGAAACACCCACGACAAAGAGCGTTTGGTCCAATCCATCCGGATGTTCTGCCTGCGGGCAGTCGGCAGTTTTTCAAAGTAGGAGGTATTACCCTTTATTCATTGTTTACTTTCTGAGAACAACAAAATAACAAAATAACGAACCATCATAAGACCGGATCCAGCTCCTGCGAGCTGAGAACCGGCTGGAGGAAGACGATGTCTTTTGGAACGCCTACCGGGATGCCGGAGGGGTTGCAGACCTTTCCGCGCCTACTTTTCCATCATGCCCAAGTACGGGGTAGCGCACCGGCGATCCGCGAGAAAGATCTCGGTATCTGGCAGACCTGGACCTGGTCCGGCGTCGCCGAACGCGTACGTGCTCTGGCGAGCGGTTTGGCCGCTCTGGGCTTCAAACGCGGCGACAATCTGGCCATCATCGGCGATAACCGGCCTCATCTCTATATGATGATGAGCGCCGCCCAATGCCTTGGGGGTGTTCCGGTGCCGCTCTACCAGGACGCAGTGGCCGATGAGATGCTGTTCGTCCTTCAGGACGCGGCTGTCCGTTTCGCGATGGCTGAGAATCAGGAACAGGTGGACAAATTGCTGGATGTCAAGGATCAGGTTCCCCTGCTCGAACATATTGTCTATGACGATCCACGGGGAATGCGTCACTACAATCAGCCTTTTCTCCACGACATCCGCGCTTTGATGGAAATGGGGCGGATTCATAACCGCAACCATCCGGATTTTCTCGACGCCGAAGTGGCCCAAGGACGGGCCAGCGATGTCTCGGTTATGCTCTATACCTCCGGCACCACCGGCATGCCCAAGGGTGTCTGCCAGACGCATGCTGCCTTCATCGCTTCTGCCCAAGGCGGCCGGCAGATCGATCACCTGGAAGCGGCGGGCGACATTCTGTCCTACCTGCCTATGGCCTGGGTCGGCGACCATCTGTTTTCTTTCGCTCAAGCGCTGGTGGTAGGCTTTACCATCAACTGCCCCGAGTCCGGCGACACAGTGATGACTGATCTGCGCGAAATCGGCCCGACCTATTACTTTGCGCCGCCGCGGGTGTTCGAAAGCCTGCTGACCTCAGTCATGATCCGCATGGAAGACGCCGGCGCGATCAAGCGTAAGATGTTCCACTACTTCTTGCGTGTAGCGAAACGTTGCGGCAGCGCCATCCTCGACGGCAAACCGGTCCGTTCCAGCGACCGGCTGCTCTACGGACTCGGAACCTTGCTGGTCTACGGACCCCTGCGCAATGTCCTGGGTCTGAGCCGCATCCGCGTCGCCTACACTGCCGGGGCCGCCATCGGGCCGGAACTGTTCAGCTTCTACCGCTCCATCGGCATCAATCTCAAGCAGCTTTATGGCCAGACCGAAACCTGCGCCTACGTTTGCCTGCAACCGGACGGTCAGGTCAAGCCCAGCAGCGTGGGTGCTCCGGCGCCGGGCGTGGAAATCAAGATCGCCAGTAACGGCGAGGTGCTGGTGAAAGGTCCGATGCTGCTCAAGGAATACTATAAGCGCCCGGATGCCACAGCCGGATCGATGAACGCCGACGGCTATTTTCTAACGGGCGATGCGGGCTTCATCGACGCAGACGGCCACCTGAACATCATCGATCGCGCCAAGGACGTCGGCAGACTGGCCAACGGCGCCATGTTTGCCCCGAACTATATTGAAAATAAACTCAAATTTTTTCAGTACATCAAAGAGGCTGTCTGCTTCGGCCATGAACGGGATCAGGTCTGTGCATTCATTAACATCGATGCAGGCGCTGTGGGTAACTGGGCTGAACGGCAGGGCATCGCTTACTCGGGCTATACCGACCTGGCCGGCAAGCCGCAGGTCCATGAATTGGTCAAATCCTGTGTCGACGAGGTGAATACGATCCTCGCTAATGACGCGATGATGGCGGATTCGCAGGTCCACCGGTTCCTCATCTTGCATAAAGAGCTTGATCCTGATGACGACGAATTGACTCGAACCCGTAAGGTACGGCGCAAATTTGTCGCGAAAAAATATCAGGTATTGATCGAAGCGCTCTACAGCGGTCAATCCACGCAATTTATCGAAACCGAGGTCAAGTTCGAGGATGGCCGGCGCGGCAAAGTGTCCGCTGATCTCAGGATCATTGATGCTAAGACCCTCTCCGCAGCGCAGCAGGCGGTGTAGACCATGAGTAAAAAAACCGGTGAGGTCATTCTCGACCTGCAAAGCATTTCGCTGCGTTTCGGCGGGGTCAAGGCGCTGACTGATATTTCCTTCGATGTCCGTGAGCATGAAATCCGCGCCATCATCGGACCCAACGGGGCGGGCAAGAGTTCCATGCTGAATGTGATCAATGGAGTGTATCACCCTCAGGAAGGCGTCATCATCTTCCGCGGCCAGGAACGCAAACGGATGGAGCCGCATCAGGCGGCGACCCAAGGCATTGCCCGCACTTTCCAGAACATTGCGTTGTTCAAAGGAATGAGCGTGCTCGACAACATCATGACCGGGCGCATTACCCGGATGAAAGCCAGCTTCATCGAACATGCCCTGTGGCTGGGCCGGGCTAAACGGGAGGAACTGGAACACCGTAAAAAGGTGGAGGAAGTCATCGACTTCCTCGAAATCCAGCATATCCGCAGAATTCCGGTAGGCCGCTTGCCCTACGGCCTGCAAAAACGGGTGGAGTTGGGCCGGGCGCTCGCGGCCGAGCCGTCCATGCTGCTGCTGGACGAGCCGATGGCCGGTATGAACGTCGAAGAAAAACAGGATATGTGCCGCTTCATTCTCGATGTCAATGATCAGTTTGGCACCACGATTGTTCTGATCGAACACGATATGGGCGTGGTAATGGATATTTCTGATCGCGTGGTGGTGCTCGATTACGGCAAGAAGATTGGCGACGGTCTGCCAGACGACGTAAAAAATAACGAAGACGTGATTACCGCCTATCTGGGTGTGAGCCACTGAGCGAGGAGGCCGGGACCATGCAATTTTTTCTGGAAGTGCTGATCAGCGGTCTGCTGTCCGGCGTGATGTATGCGCTGGTGGCCCTGGGCTTTGTATTGATTTACAAAGCCTCTGGCGTTTTCAACTTTGCACAAGGGGCGATGGTGTATCTCGCGGCGCTGTCGGTGGCGGGTTGTATGGAGAAGGGCGCGCCGTTATGGCTGGCGATTATCCTCGCCTTCGTCATCATGACGCTATTTGGTATCGCCACTGAAAAATTTGTTCTGCGCAAACTGGTCAATCAGCCCCCCATCACCTTGTTCATGGCGACCATCGGTCTGGCGTTCTTCATCGAGGGCTTGGCGCCGATCGTATTCGGCAGCGAGCCGCGCGCCTTGGATCTCGGCATCGTCGATGAGCCAATCGCGGTCATTCTCGATGCGTGGGATATGGTGATTTCTAAGTTCGACTTGGTCGCGGCCGGGGTGGCCGCTTTGCTGGTGACGGCGCTGGCGCTGTTTTTTCAGTACACCCGGACCGGTCGAGCCTTGCGGGCCGTGGCGGACGATCACCAGGCGGCGCTATCCATCGGTATCCCGTTACAGCATATTTGGGCCATCGTGTGGGGCATTGCTGGCTTTGCTGCCTTGGTCGCTGGCTTGATGTGGGGCGCTCGCAATGGTGTGCAGTTCGCGCTGACCTTCACCGCGCTCAAGGCGCTGCCGGTGCTGATCATCGGGGGCTTCACCTCCGTACCGGGTGCCATTGCCGGCGGCTTGATCATCGGCGCTTCAGAAAAACTAGCGGAGATTTACCTGCCGCCGGTCATGGAATCCATGTTCGGCGGCAATTTCGGCGGTATCGAAGGCTGGTTTCCCTACGTCCTTGCTCTGTTCTTTCTCCTGGTTCGCCCCGAAGGTCTCTTCGGTGAGAAACACATCGACCGGGTATAAGGAGAAAAACCGATGCTTTACCGCGAAGCCGGTCAATTTAAGACCAGTTATGCCGCTGATCAGCAACTGTTCCCCATCCGCCAGGATCGCATAGGCATCTTGATCCTGCTTGCGGTGGTTTTTCTGGTCATTCCGGGGGTTGCGGGGGATTACTGGTTCTCGGCCATTTTGATCCCCTTTCTCATTTTTTCCCTCGCTGCTCTCGGTTTAAATATTCTGACGGGCTACGCTGGCCAGTTGTCCCTGGGCTCGGCTGCTTTCATGGCAGTGGGGGCCTATGCCGCCTACAACTTCCAGTTGCGGATCGACGGTATCCCGATTCTGGTAAGTTTTGTCTGCGCTGGGCTGACGGCAGCCGGGATCGGCATTCTGTTCGGGCTGCCGAGTTTGTGGATCAAAGGGTTTTACTTGGCGGTGGCGACACTGGCCGCGCAATTCTTCATTGTCTGGTGCCTGACCAAATTTCCCTGGTTATCCAACTATTCCTCATCAGGGGTGATTTCCACTCAGCCGCTTATCATCTTCGGTCATGCATTCACGTCCCCCCAGGAGAAGTATTTGCTGGTGCTGACCATTGTCGCTGTCATGGCGCTGGCCGCCAAAAATATGGTGCGTTCATCCACGGGCCGTGCCTGGATGGCGGTGCGCGATATGGACGTGGCCGCTTCGGTGATCGGCATTCGCCTGATGCCGGTCAAGCTGCTGGCTTTTGCCGTGAGCTCGTTCTACTGCGGTGTGGCGGGCGCGCTCTACGCCTTTTGCTATCTAGGATCGGTGGAACCGGACGGCTTTTCGCTGGATATGTCGTTCCGCATTCTGTTCATGATCATTATTGGCGGAGTCGGCTCGATCTTGGGCAGCTTTCTCGGTGCCGCCTTCATTCTATTGCTGCCGGTTTTTCTCGATATCGCCTTGCCTTGGGCAGCCCGCTTGCTCGGTCTGCCTTTTTCCAGCGCAACAGTCTCGCATATCCAGGTTCTGGTATTCGGGGCTTTGATCATGTTCTTTCTAATCGTCGAGCCACACGGCTTGGCCCGCTTGTGGCAAATCACCAAGGAGAAGTTGCGTTTGTGGCCATTCCCCCACTAGGGGCGGTTTTTTTGATAATAGAACGACAGAAGTACAGAACTATAGAAGTACAGAACTACATTGGAGGAGACAGCATTATGTTCAAGCATCGCATGTCCGCACTGACGGCCGCCGTTTCTATTGCCCTGTTATCGCAAGCCGCGCTTGCTGCTGAAGAACAGTTTTTTCCTGTCTTGTCGTACCGTATTGGTCCCTATGGCGCGAATGGCCAGTCGTTCTTTGGCGGTTTCGTTGATTACCTCAGTTACGTCAACCTCAAGGAAAACGGTATCAACGGTGTCAAAATCACCTGGGAGGAGTGCGAAACTGAATACAATAACGCCAAGGGTATCGAGTGCTATGAGCGCATGAAAGACAAGGCCGCAATATCCACTGGCCCGATTCACCCGATGTCCACCGGTATTTCCTATGCGCTGATTGACAAAACCGTGGCCGACAAAATCCCGATGGCTATGGTGGGTTATGGCCGCACCGATGCGGTAGACGGTTCGGTGTTCCCCTACGCCTTCCCGCTGGTCACAACGTACCAGATGCAGGCTTCTGCCATCATCCGGTTCCTCAAGGAAAAGGAAAAAGGCCATCTGGAAGGAAAAAAGATCGTTTTTCTCTACCACGACTCGGCTTATGGCAAGGAACCCATCGTCGCTCTGCAAGAAGAAGCCAAGCTGAATAAGTTTGAATTGACGGTGATTCCAGTGGCGCATCCGGGTAACGAGCAAGGTGCGCAGTGGCTGAAAATCCGCCAGGAAAACCCGGATTACGTGGTTTTTTGGGGTTGGGGCGTCATGAATCAGACTGCTATTAAGGCTGCCCAGAAGATCGGTTTCTCGCGGGATAAGATCGTTGGCTCTTGGTGGGCCGGCTCCGAGGAAGATACTGTGCCGGCGGGTGACGCTGCCAAAGGGTATATGTCCGCAACCTGGAATGTAGCCGGTAAGGACGTGCCCCTCATCGCCGATATCGAAAAGGTGGTCTATGGCGCCGGCCAAGGTAATCTGGGGAACACCTCCAAGATCGGCACCATCCTCTATAACCGTGGCGTTTCCGCCGCTGTTCTGTCAATTGAAGCGATACGCAAAGCCCAGGAAAAATATGGCAAGGGAAAGGCTATGACAGGTGAACAAGTACGCTGGGGCATGGAAAACCTGGACATCTCT
>Ga0116152_10000465_pt1 | contig 32789 bp, 32 predicted proteins | sample AD_UKC119_MetaG_FD_89894 | JGI IMG/M metagenome (GOLD analysis project Ga0116152, IMG submission 89894) | Active sludge microbial communities of municipal wastewater-treating anaerobic digesters from Hong Kong - AD_UKC119_MetaG | ecosystem: Engineered > Bioreactor > Anaerobic > Digestate... | reverse complement strand
TGTTGAAAAACCTAAGCCTGAAGATGCTCCTTCAACCTTATCCGTTGTCGGGCGCTATATCCTACAACCCGAAGTTTTAGACCACCTTTCTGCCTTTGAAACGGGCGCAGGCAATGAAATTCAGCTTACTGACTCCATGGCAAAACTCATCGGGTCTCAACCCTTCCATGGTTTAAAATTTGCTGGGCAGCATTATGATTGCGGCTCTCGCCTCGGTTTTATTGAGGCTAACTTAGCCTTCGGCATGGCCGATCCAGAAATAGGCGCAAGCGTTAAACAGATTATCAAAAAATTTTCGTAGAAAAAACTCAACATGTCACAAAATGCTCACCGCTTTGATCCAACTATCCTGCGTGAATATGATATTCGCGGAATCGTCGGTAAAACACTCACGGAAAAAGACGCTTTGGCAATTGGCCGTGCCTTTGGCACAAAAATTAAACGTCTGAACGGCAACCATGTTTGCATCGCCTATGATGGCCGTGAAAGTTCCCCTATATTTGCTGAAAAACTAATTGAAGGCCTGCTTTCTACTGGCATGACTGTAGAAAATCTTGGCCTAGGCCCCACACCCATGCTTTATTTCGGCGTGAAAGATCGTAACGCCGATGGCGGTATCATGATCACGGGGTCACATAACCCTGCTGAATATAATGGCTTCAAAATGACTTTGCAGAAATCATCCGTGTTCGGCGAAGAAATTCAACAGCTCGGTAAAACCGCCGCGGCAGGTGACTTTGAACAGGGGCAAGGAACCCTCACCACACCCGATATAAAGGATGCTTATGTTGCACGCCTTCTTCAGGATCTTAAAACCACCCGCCCCCTCAATATTGTTTGGGACAACGGCAACGGCGCCGCAGGTGAAATACTCCGCCGCCTTGCCGCTAAACTCCCTGGTCAACACGTTTTGCTTTACGACGATATAGACGGGACATTCCCCAATCACCATCCTGATCCAACCGTTGATAAAAACCTGGATGATTTAAAACGATCCGTATTGGAACGTAAATTTGATCTTGGGATCGCCTTTGACGGAGATGGCGACCGCATTGGTGTCGTGGATGAAAAGGGAAATGTTTTACGCTGCGATTCCCTCATGACTATTTATGCGAAAGATGTCCTTTCCCGAAATCCTGGAGCGTCAATCATTGGTGATGTTAAATGCTCACAAGTCATGTTCGATGAAATCACCCGTCTCGGGGGAAAGGCCATCATGTGGAATACAGGACACTCGCTTGTGAAAGCCAAAATGATTGCTGAAAACGCTCCTCTTGCAGGGGAACTGAGTGGTCATATTTTCTTTAAAGACGGTTATTACGGCTATGATGACGCCCTTTACTGCGCTGTCCGGCTGATGAATGCCGCCGCAGAGACAGATCAGCCTTTTTCTTCCCTCTCCGCGCATCTACCTGTTCTCTTTAATACCCCCGAAGTGCGCATTGAAGTGGATGAAGCCACCAAATTCTCTATCGTTCCCCAAATTACTGAGAATTTGAAATTACAAGCAAACGATAATTATGAGATCAACGACATTGACGGCGTGCGTGTTAAAACACCTGAAGGATGGTGGCTTTTACGCCCATCGAATACACAAAACGCCCTCGTTAGCCGCGTTGAAGCAAATTCTGAGGAAGCTCTTAACAATCTTAAGAAAATGGTTGAAGATGAGCTTGCAAAAATAGGATACAATTTCAAATTCTGAAAAACGAAAAGGAAAACCAATGTCCAGTCCCAAAGATACCGCCGCCATCATTGAACTTCTTGCTTCACGTATATGCCATGACATTATCTCTCCCGTTGGGGCCATTAATAACGGCATTGAACTGATGCAGGAAATGGGGGCAGACGCTCTTGATGACGGTCTTGAACTTGTTGCCTACAGCGCGAGCCAGTCCGCCGCCAAGTTAGCCGCCTTTCGTTTAGCCTACGGTGCGGGCGGGCGTGACCCCAATATTAAGCCCGAAGATGTACAGAAAGTTTTCGGTGAATTGATCCGCGCCGAAGGTAAAATCTCTCAAACATGGGATCCTTACGGGAATTTAGGGCCCAACAATAATAAAAAACCGCTTCCGCCTGCCTATTGTAAAATGTTGATGTGCGCAATGATGCTTGCCATGGAATGTTTACCGAAAGGCGGATACATCTCGGTAAGGCCTGCAGGAGATCACGCCTCCACCATTATCGCCGAAGGCGAAGGCGCTGTTGTGCGGGATCAGGTGGAAGAAGCTCTTGCCCAAAAACTTGACCCTGATGCTCTTGATCCCCGCCTTGTTCATCCCTACGCCATCAGCGTTCTGGCAAAAGCTTACGGTTATGATCTGTCCATTAAATCACAGACCGAAGGCCGCATTGAATTTACAATGCAATGCCCTGAAGTTATGGAAGATGACGCGTCAGAACCTTTAACAGGCTCCGCCCACGGGTAAAGAAGATCAAATCAAAAAACGTAAAAAGCTTGCCTTAAGCCTCCCATAGGCTATAAATCCTCTATATTTCAACAAATAAGCTACAGGTCAAAAAAACATGTCCGCCAATCCGTCTTCTAAAGCCCAAACCATTCGTGATCCCCGCGCCGTTAAGATAAAACGCGCTTTGCTTTCAGTATCGGATAAAGAAGGATTGATTGAATTTGCCAAGGAACTTGCCGCTCACGGGGTTGAAATTCTCTCCACAGGCGGAACCGCGAAAGCAATCAAGGCCGCGGGCGTGGATGTGAAAGATGTATCTGACCACACAGGCTTCCCTGAAATGATGGACGGCCGGGTTAAAACACTGCACCCGACAGTGCATGGCGGTATCTTATCCCGCCGCGATAATGACGCCCATGTACAGGCGCAAAAAGATCATAATATTGGTGATATTGACCTCGTTGTCGTTAATCTCTACCCCTTCGTTGAAACCGTAGCCAGTGGCGCAGATTATGATACCTGCATCGAAAACATTGATATTGGCGGCCCTGCGATGATTCGCTCCGCCGCAAAAAATCATGAATTCGTTGCCGTGATTACGGATCCCCAAGATTACCAGATTGTTCTGGATGATATGAAAGATCATGATGGCTGCACGACCTTTAAAACCCGTCAACAACTTGCCGCCAATGCCTACGCCATGACCGCCACCTATGATTCAAACATTGATAGCTGGTTTGCAAAACAACTGAATAATGACTCCTACCCCCGCCGCATCAGTTTCTCTGGCACGCTCAAACAACCTTTACGTTATGGTGAAAACCCGCATCAAAACGCCGCGCTTTACACGATTGATGGATCAAAACGTGTTGGCGCCGCCAGTGCCAAACAAATTCAGGGAAAAGAACTTTCTTATAATAATATCAATGACACTGACGCAGCCTTTGAATTGGTTGCTGAATTTTCTGATCCCACTGTGGCAATTATCAAACACGCCAACCCTTGCGGTGTGGCAAGCGCAAAAAACATTGTCAGCGCTTATGAGCAAGCTCTCATTTGTGATCCTGTCAGCGCCTTTGGCGGTATTATCGCCTTAAACCGCACTCTCACCGCCGATGCTGCAAAATTGATCATTGAAACATTTAGTGAAGTGATTATCGCCCCCGATGTTGAAGCCGCCGCACTAAACGTTCTGGCAACCAAAAAAAACATCCGCGTTTTGACAACGGGTGGACTTCCTGATGCCCATGAAAAACGCCGTATGGTCACACGCGTGGCAGGCGGTTTGTTGGTACAAGACAATGATTTTGGATGTATTACAGAAGCGGACTTAAAAGTCGTTTCCGAACGCGAACCCACTGAAGAAGAACTGCGCGACATGATCTTTGCTTTTAAAGTTGCAAAACACGTGAAATCAAACGCTATCGTTTACGCGAAAAATAGTGCCACTGTCGGCATTGGCGCAGGTCAGATGAACCGCCTTGATTCATCACGCATCGCCGCTATTAAGGCGGGGGAAGCTGCGCAAAAAATTGGTCAGGACGTCAGTCTTGCCAAGGGCTCTGTGGTGGCCTCTGATGCTTTCTTCCCCTTTGCGGATGGACTGATCGCCGCCGCCGAAGCAGGCGTAACGGCTGTCATTCAACCTGGCGGCTCTATCCGTGATGAGGAAGTAATTGACGCCGCCAATGAACGTGGCCTTGCCATGGTCTATACAGGAATGCGCCACTTTAAGCACTAAAACGCTTTTGCCTCAGGCGCGTAAACGCGCTACGGCATCGTAAAACAACCACCGTCATTGACGAGAAGATCAGCGCGGCAATCCATAGCTTCCAAGCTAGAAATTTGCGTTTTCACACCCCAATTTCCTAGAATATTAATAATCTGTTAACTCTCTTTCCATATAATAGGGGCGAGAGATTGTTGAAAATATCAACTATTTTTTGAAACTTGATATGAAAATTGTCAAAAGCGCCTTTCTCTCAATAAAATTAAATGCGCTTAACATACTGAAATAAAATAAAAAACAAGGATAATTTGTAAAGATCTAAGCAGATTCAGTAGAATGAGATAACTCAAGAAGTAAAGAGAAAAAATTTAAAGCCCAATAAAGGGATGAAAGCAGGAGAACAGATGTCAGGACAAGCAGATATAGCAGTGGAGGGTGCAAGTTGGATCAAAAAATCTCTTACACGATTTTTTGGTGGTGCGGCTGAAAGCGCTGGGAAAACAGCTGGCACAGCAGCCGTAGTTGGTTCAGGTGCTTATTTTGGATTACCTGCCGCCTTCAATCTTATAGCTGAAAAAGCTGCAGATACGCTTGGCATTGATAAAGACCTTGCCCTCCCCATAGTGGCCACAGCCACTGCAGGAATTTTGGGTGGTGTATTAGGCGGAGGAAACTTAGGCATTTTAGCAATGGCTACAACAATGGGAGCTTTCATTTTTAAACATTTAACTGGCGCTCAAACGACGCCTGCCCCCGTCGCAAGTTTAGAAACTAACGGTCCCGCGTAAAGAAGAATAATTAAGGAGAAATAAAATGACAACAGCCGCACCAGAAAAATTAGCAGAAGCTTCTGAAATGGTACAAAATGCTTTCAGTACAGCTCGTGACTTTGCTCGCGACAAGTTACCTCAGGTAAAAGAAGGGTATGAAGACGGAATAGGTTGGTTGAAAAGCTATCTACCCGAAAGCCTTGCTCCCTATGCAGACGAATTGGTTGCAGGAACCTTAGGCGTTGGGTTTAGTCTAGCGACTGGCGGGGGACTACCTTCCGCGATTATGCTGGGGTCTTTAGCTTTGGCCGCTAAAAGCGCGTTGATAGACGGTGATTATAAAATGGCCGCAAGCTACGCCACTGGCGGGTTGGCTGCAAGCAGTTTGGCAAGTGGAGACATAGGAACAGCTGCAATTGCAGGCGCTGCAACTTATGCAGTGAATAAATTCTGGCCGCAAATCAGTGATGGCGCGCAACAAGTTGCCTCTCTTTTGCCAACACCTGCGCTTCAGCAATAAATAAGGATAATACAAGAGTAATCGAATGGCCACATTAACCGCTTCAAGACCATCAACAGAGCCAAGCTTCATCAGACGCGCCTTCGGAAGTGTCGCGAAGTTGGGATTTGTTGCGGCGGCGGCCACTTTTGCGGATCAAGCTTTAAGCCGCGGTAAAGGGATGGAACGGATCAATTCCGCCTTAAGAAATAATGGCCTGAAAGGTTTAGACGATTACAGTTTCTCTGATGGGATAATTAATGCCGTACAAAATTTCAGCGATCTAGTCAAAACTGGGCTAGAAAAAACAGGCCTATCTCCTGACAACGCAGGGTATGTTGCAGGTGGAGGAGCTGCGCTTTTAGGTACATTGGCTGTAACAGGACTTCCTTCATCGTTGAACCCTTTTGGCAACTCAAAAATACACAACCACGCTGTTGAATTTGGACAACAAGTTATCAGCGATTCTCGCAGCGGTTTATTTCAAAAAGCACGTGCTACCAAAGGCGAAGTTTTTCAAGCTATCAGTAAAGAACTCGGGGATCTTGATGGAAAAGCGGATCTTATCGCTAACTTTTATCAGAATGGTTTTTCAAAAAATGGACCCTACACTGGAACTGGTGCCAACATTACAGCTGCTGATATTGCGGCTCTTAACCCTGAGCAAAGATCAGAATATAACTCTATACAAGATGCTATCGGTAAATTCGAACGCTTAGGAATTAATCCTGAAGACATGTCAAGCCTATCCGATCAAGAAATTGCAGCTATGGCTACAAGCGCAACAAATGATGCGATGCATCCTGCTAGGTGGAAGCAAGGACTCGCTCTGGCTTTCGGCGCTGTTGCCGTTGACAAAGTTGTCCTAAATGGAAAATTTACAGATGCTGTTTTTGAAAAAGTTGTCCCTGAAGGCATGAGAGACACGTTCGGTAGTTGGACTGAAGGTCTAACAGATACATTCACAAGTGCTCTGGGCCAAGGAACAAATGCTGTAGTCAATGGACTAGGCAATTTTATTGGTGCAGATGCCGCCCAAACCCTTGTTCCTTTCTTGGCTCTAACGGGTGGTGTTATTGGTGGTGGTTTACTTGGAAAAGAACATGGCGGAGGTATTGGTGCGATAGCAGGAATGTTGACTGCTGGAGCGATTGCCTGGTCTGCTATTGAAAATTCCAACCTTCCTGGTCAATTTCGGAACAACTTTTTTACAAAAGATTATGCTCAACTTATTGATAATTGGCAAAGCGGGAAATATGAGGCTTCTTCGAAACCGCCAGAGCCACAAATGCCATAAGGGTTTTTAACTATAACGCATTGATATAAAACAATAATTTGCGTTAATTTGTTTTTAACAGGCTAGTTGTAATATAATTTAGACATAAGTTAACAAGTAGAGTAATTAGAAAGTAATTAACAAAATGGCTGGAGATTCAGACGCAGCATTAAAACCATCAGAACCTGCAGGCAGCAGTTGGATGGACGCATTCAAAAATGCTGCTGCTACGGCGGCAGAGGCTACAGGGCTTGATAAAGCTGCGGAAACCGTCACAACCTATGTCGCGGATGTTGGAGAAGATTTGGCTGTAAAAGTTCTTCCTACAAAGACTCTACTTAATCAAATTGCTGGAGACAACCAACAAATTAGATCAATAGTTGATCAAATTACAAGCGATCCTGAACTACTAAATGCTCTAGAAAAAAACATACAACGTGACTCTTTTAGAGACGAGCTTAAAGGTTTATTTGAAGGAGCAGAAGGAGTGGATCCAGAAATTCAACGCACAAATTTAGAGACTATCAAAAAATCTTTTCAAGACCCTGAAATACGTTCTGATCTTACTGTAGCTCTTAACAACATGGCAGAAAGTCCAGATACAATTACCATAGAGAATTTTCGAACTCTTATTGATGCAACCAAGAACTTTGATATTCAAAATCCTGATACTGGCAGAGAAGCCATTCAACAAGCCTATATTGGACTTGGAATGACGACAGTCGATGCTAATGAAGCCATTCAACATATTTACGATAAATCTGTTAGAGATTTGAAAATTGATACAGTTCTTAAGCCAATTGTTGAATCTGATCCGAACCTTCACGGTGTTACAGACGCTATAAAATCAAACCCAGAACTATCTTCTGCAATTGTTAATTTTATAAAAAGTGATATCAATGCTATAAGTGAAATTAAATCTCTTTTCTCTCCAGAAGGTGGGGAAGAGATCACGGAAGCACAAAAAGCTGCGATGATTCAAACTCTTGAAGCCGCATTAAATGATCCAGAAAAAGCAGCAGATATGGCACAGGCTCTTAATAATATTGCCGCTGATCCTGACGACGATATTACCATTGACGATCTTAAAGAACTCAATAATGCCATCAAAGATTACGATATTTGGAATCCGATAAAAAGCGCTGAAAGATTACAAAAAGCATATGTCGGCTTGGGAATGAGTATCGAAGATGCAAATGAAGCTATTGAGCATGAAGCATTAAACAGAATTAACGGTTCTGGTTTGGGTCTCTTCGTTGGCGTGATGAGCGCTATTGGTTTGGACCCTCAATGGCTCATGGAAAAATTAGGTAGCCTCTTAGAAATGATCGGTGTCTCTTCCGATGTAACAAACTCGTTAACAAGCATGTTTAACGATAAAGGGATGGCACAGCTACCAGAATTTGCAAAAGATATGATAGGAATTGGTGAACACAGCGCTGTCGCTGAAGAAAACACAATCGAAGAGCCTACAGAGGAAAAACCTACTGAAGATATGATCTCTTCGAATACAACCAACGGTATTATACCTGAAGAGATTGCTGCGGCTAAAGCCCTAACAGATACAGGTGTTGCTGCGAATACAAATGGAACAGGCCTAGAGGTTGCAGCCTCAAAAGTTGCCTTTAATCCTAATGCTTCTGGTGATGCAACCGATGGCTACAAAATTCCCGCTGTTGAAACGCGGTCTCAGGTTGCTGTTAACTTTGCAAGCAAGCCTATGGAACTAGCTGTATAAAAAACAGCTTAAATACCCCCTCCAAAAAGGCGCGTGATACACTCATAAGCGCCTTTTTTGTTGCTCCGCTCCTCGCACATCTATATTCTCCTGCTCCATGACGAGCAAACCACTAGAACACATACGAAATTTTGCGATTATCGCCCATATTGACCATGGAAAATCAACCCTGGCGGACCGCCTGATTCAAACCTGCGGCGGCTTGGAAGAACGTGAAATGTCCGAACAAGTCCTTGATTCCATGGACATTGAGAAAGAGCGCGGAATCACCATCAAGGCGCAAACCGTTCGCCTGGCCTATAAAGCCAAAGACGGCATAGAATATCAGCTTAATTTGATGGACACGCCTGGGCATGTGGATTTTTCTTACGAAGTGTCCCGCTCCCTTGCCTCTTGTGAAGGCTCGCTGCTGATTGTTGATTCCACCCAAGGGGTGGAGGCGCAGACCCTCGCCAACGTGTATCAGGCGATCGACAATAATCACGAAATTGTTCCCGTCATTAATAAAATTGACCTGCCTGCTGCCGATATTGAAAAGGCCAAAGAACAAATTGAAGATGTGATCGGCCTTGATGCGTCTAATGCCGTTTGTGTTTCAGGAAAAACAGGCATTAATATTGATCAACTTCTGGAAGCCATCGTCACCCGCCTGCCCGCGCCAGAGGGAGACATCACCGCTCCCACCAGCGCCCTTCTAGTGGATAGTTGGTATGACACATATTTAGGGGTTGTTATTCTGGTACGTATTATTGATGGCACCCTCAAAAAAGGTCAGAAGATTAAATTCATGTCCAATGGCGCCACGCGCGAAATTGACCGCGTCGGGATGTTCACACCCAAACCAGTTATTCTGGACTCTTTAGGGCCAGGAGAAATGGGCTTTATCACCGCCTCTATTAAAGATATCAGTGAAACCAAGGTCGGTGATACCATCACCGATGAAAAACGCCCTGCCGCCAAACCGCTCAAAGGATTCAAACCATCAATCCCGATGGTGTTTTGCTCCCTCTTCCCTGCCGATGCAGGGGACTTTGAAAAACTGCGCGATAGTTTGGGGAAACTCGCGCTCAATGACTCCTCGTTGCATTATGAACCTGAAAGCTCTCAGGCTTTGGGACTCGGGTTTCGTTGCGGCTTCCTCGGCCTGCTCCACATGGAAATCATTCAGGAACGATTAGAACGTGAATTCGACCTTGACCTCATCCCCACTGCGCCAAGCGTGGTTTATAAAATTAACATGACCAATGGCGAACAGATTGAACTGTACAACCCCGTCGATATGCCCGACGTGGTAAAAATTTCTTCTATCGAAGAACCATGGATCAAGGCCACTATTTTGGTGCCTGATGAATATCTGGGCGGCCTGTTACAACTTTGTCAGGAACGCCGCGGTGAACAGGTTGACCTCACCTATGCGGGTAACCGCGCCATGATGGTTTATCGCCTGCCGCTCAATGAAGTGGTATTTGATTTTTATGACCGTTTGAAATCCATCTCCCGTGGTTATGCCTCGTTTGACTATGCGCTTGATGGGTATGCGAAGAATGATCTGGTGAAGCTCGACATTCGGGTGAACCAAGAAAATGTCGATGCGCTCGCCATGATTGTGCATAAAGAAAACGCCGAACGCCGTGGCCGTCAATTATGCGAACGGTTGAAAGAACTTATTCCGCGGCAAATGTTTAAAATCGCCGTACAGGCCGCTTTGGGCGGTAAAATTATCGCCGCGGAGCATATCAGCGCTTTGCGAAAAGACGTCACCGCCAAATGTTATGGCGGGGATATTACGCGTAAACGTAAATTGCTGGAGAAGCAGAAAAAAGGGAAAAAGAAAATGCGCCAATACGGCAATGTCGAAATCCCTCAATCCGCCTTCATCAACGCCCTCAAAATGGGAGATGATAAGTGACGGATTTTCTTAATTTGGCTTCGCCAAATTTTTAGAAAATTGTCATCCCGTTGGTATGAGCGAAGCGAATTAACACAAACGGGATCTATTATTGCTTAGACACGAAAGTGTCTTAACCAACCTGTTATCCTGAGGAGCATCGCGACGAAAGATCCTGTTTTCTAAACCACCAAGACACTAATACCACAAAGAATTCTGTGCTATACTAACGTCATTGCGAGGAGCGTGTAACGCGACGCGGCAATCCAGAAAAGGATAAATAATGTTTGATAAAGAAACTGTTTTTATATTAGGAGCTGGTGCTAGCTGGCACTACGGTTACCCAACTGGTTATGATTTAATTGAAAAAATATTAAATAAAGCCGACATCATTATAGGTTTTGAGCCCTATAGACAGAATGGAATATTTTCTCATTATGAGGCTCCTCCACTATGCTATCTCAGAAATAAATACGCCATTTTAGCAGAAGAAACAGCAAATCTAGAAACTTGGTCTGAACTAAAAAAAGACTGTAAAGAACTTTTACAAAGAATTAAGGCGACAGACCCACTTTCAATAGATGCTTTTCTTACAAGGAACAAAAACGTTGAAAAAATTGCTAAAATACTCATCGGATGGATATTACTTGAAAGTTCTATTAAATATAAAGAAAGCACTTGGAATCCTAACAGACTTCCTGTCGAACCCAACGAGCATAAAAACACACCCACGAAAAAAGATGATAATTGGATAAAATTTATTTTATCTAAAATCCTCAATGCCGAAAATATTTCAGATAATAAAGTTCAATTTATAACTTTTAATTATGATTTATCATTAGAAAATAAATTAAAAGAAGGGTTAATCAATACAGAAATTATTGAAGAAAAAGAAATAGAAAAATTCTTTGAGGATAGAATTCACCATGTATACGGGAAAATTGTAAAACAACCTAATTTTGATGAGGTTTACAAAAACTACAAATCAAAAAATGATGAATTTCTAGGGAAAATAATTGATTTATCCTACGAAGCATCGAAAGAACTGGATATTATTTCCCCTAAAAAAAATGGGGAATTATCGGACATCATCAAAAAAATTAAAAATGCTAAAAATATTTATATTTTAGGGTACGGATTTGATGATATGAATAATGATAATTTAAAATTGCAAGAAAATTTAAAAGTTGTAAACACAGATAATATTTATTTTACTAATAAAAATGACAAAAATAATATAAATAAAAAAGTAGGAACTTTATTAAGTAATTATAAAACAATTTTTTTAAAAGAATTTATATATACAACACCTAACAGTAAACTTTACTGCGAAAAAAGCGTTAAAGATGTTTACAGAGCTTTATCAGAAGATTTTGATTTATAACCACCGCCCTTACGAAGAGCGTGTAACGCGACACGGCAATCTAGGAAATATAATGTCAGCCACGCTTTATGCAGGAGCCTGTTTTTTATTCTAGATACCTGTGCAAAGGAGGGCACGACAAAAAAATTTTTAGATTGCTTCGCTTATGTTCGCAATGACGGAGCCACAATCTTTGTGTCTTCATGCCTTTGTGGTTCAAAACAAATAGACTTTTATTCCTATTTATAGTATTCTCTAAACACTGTCCGTTAATCAACACGGCACGGCTTTGCGAGAGACATCGCAACGGCAAGGTTTTTTGACACCCCATCGTCGAATGACGCCAAACTTACTCTAAATGACGTTACCCCCACCCCCTGATTGACACGGAACAAAATAAGTTTACGATTCACCCCGTTCAATCAAAGACTTAGAACGGGGTAAAACGCATTTTGGTAAAGGATAAGGGTTAAAACAATTTACCGATGTCCTCGGCGCCCATGGTCATGATGGTCTTTGTATTTATATTTGACCTTCTTTTTATAATGATGATGGTCATCATGATCCCCAAAATTAAAGCTCAGCGCAAACGGCCAGTTGTTATAGCTCGCACGGCGATAATACGGGTAATACGGTCTGCCATGGCGTTCAACCACAACCACTTCACGCACAGGATTGCGGCGATAATCATGACGCACATCGTCGTAAATGACTTCACGCACCTGTTCGCGGCCATAGACGGAACCTTCAAGATCTACAATCTCCCATGAGCCATCAGGGCGATAACACGCCGTGCCATAGGCCTGTTCGGTTCGGCCACCAATTCTCACCGTTTTGGTATATTCGCGGCAATACTCATTATCGGCGGCTTGGGCCTTTGTTGCCCCGCCTATGATAGGAAAAGTCGCCAAAGCTGTTAGCAGTATTATTTTACGTATCATATTTCGATACTCCTTTTATAGTTTACAGTTGCCCTTGATACGTGCGGTGTTTTGAAACCCTTCGAAGAAAATTGAAATGTCACGGGATAACCTTCGCATTGTCACAATTGCCGCAAATCGTTATTGTAAAGTGGTTTTGTTTGATAGAAGGAGATTTCAATGCACAAATATTTATTACTGGCTTTATGTTTATTCTCGATGTTGTCTACCTCACCCGCAAGCGCACAAATGGAAGACCCCATTCTTACAATGCCTGACGGGCAAGCTATTTTAAATATTTCTGCCACAGAACGCCGCGAAGTTGAGCAAGATTTACTCGTCGCAACTTTATCTTTCAAAAGTGTGAACAAAGACTCCAGTGTTGTACAAAATGAAATTAACAAAAAAATGAAAGAGGCTGTTGAACTCGCTAAAAAAGAAAAAGAAATCAAGGTGAACACAGGCTCGTATCAAGTTTATGAACAGACAGATCCGCGCACCAAAGAAACAAAATGGAATGGGTCACAATCTTTAACATTAAAATCTAAAGACTCTGAAATGATTTTAACTCTGGTTGGTAAATTGCAATCCATGGGTTTAACATCAAATGGGCTTAACTACATGCTTTCGCCAGAAACAGCGGTGGAAGTTCAAGACAGCTTGATGGAAGCGGCTCTGAAACAATTGCAGGATCGTGCAGATCGCGCCGCTAAGGCTTTAGGTAAGTCAACGGCAGAACTGCGCGATATCAATGTTCAAGGGACTGACGTTCCCTATCAACCAATGTATGGACGTGGACAGGTTATGATGATGTCTGATGCCAAAATGGAGATGGCTGCCCCTGTTGCCGAAGCGGGTGAAAGCACCATTACTCTAACTGTTAACGCGCGGGCAATTTTAAAACCTTAATCAAATTTTTTGATTAATCATTTGGTTCGATAACACCACAGGCGATGCGGTCACCTGCCGCGCCACTGGGCTGACTAACATGATCGTCCGCCCCTTCATGAATAATAATGGCGGAACCATCTTCATCAAAGACACTCACACGGCCATTCGCCGTAGGTTCTGGGTTTAGCGTGACATCAAAATTCAGGATTTGCGTTTGAATGGTGCCATCCGCTTTAGGTTTTAAATTCGGCATATCACCTGCGTGGTGTCCTTCGGGATGTTTTAGACCATGAGCATGATTTGTGGGATTATAATGTCCGCCTGCAGATTTGAAATCACCCTCGCATTCTCCAGTTTCATGAATATGGATGGCATGTTCCCCTTCAGGGGTTAATCCTTGTAGGTCAAGTGTTAAAAGAACGCCCGCTGCTGTCTCACTCAGTTTGATATCACCAATCTCTTCACCATCTCTCCCCACCATTACAACAGTGCGTATCTCAGATGGCTGCGGCACAGTCTGATAAAGATAACCTAAACCAAGGATGGTGGCGATAAACAAAACAATGATAAGAATGGCTTTTTTATTCATAAGACTTCCTTTAGATTAAAATGGGTTTAAAGCAACACTAAGATGAATGGCCTCATGATAAAAGAAAATAATCATATTACAATAATGGATGGTGGCATGGGCCGCCTGTTAGAGGAAATGGGCGCTCCTTTTAAGCAACCAGAATGGTCAGCTCTGGCCCTTATGCAAGCGCCAGAATTTGTTTCTCGCGCCCACGACGCCTATGTGGAAGCAGGCGCAGAAATCCTTATTACCAACAGTTACGCCGTTGTCCCTTTTCATATTGGACAGGAAAGATTTGATACCCAGGGCCGCGACCTAATTAAACTGTCGGCTCAACTTGCACGTCAATCTGCCGATAACGCTCCTCATAAAGTTCTGGTGGCAGGTTCTATCCCCCCTGCTTTCGGCTCATATCGCGCTGAACTATATATCGAAGAAAAAGCTGAAAGAATTTACCGTCCATTAATTGAAGAACAGGCACCATATGTTGACTTATGGCTCGCAGAAACCGTGTCTACAGTTAAAGAAGTACAAAAAATATCACAACTTCTAAAAGAAAATTCAAAGCCTTTATGGGTTTCTTATACAATTGTAGATCGACAGGGAGAAAAATCTACCCCTCTCTTAAGATCAGGCGAAACAATTGAACAAGCTGTTCATGCTGCTTTACAAGCTCAAGCAAAGGCCATTCTATTTAACTGCTCTCAACCAGAAGAAATGAAAGATGCTTTAAGTATCATTCAAAAAATGAATATCGATATTCCCTACGGCGCGTATGCAAATGCCTTTGTCCCCATTACAGAATCTGTAGAAGCCAATAGTGATAATACATCCATTCGTGATGATACTGATCCTGACGCCTATTTAAAATTTGCCCAAAAATGGAAAGATTTAGGTGCAACCATTATAGGCGGATGCTGCGGCATTGGGCCAGAGCACATCAAAGCGCTACATACCCTAAATCATTAAATAATATAGTGATTTTTGCATTATATGATATGATAATATCGTCATGAAGGATTTCAAAACATCATTATTGCGCGAAAAATTTATTATCAAACCTGATGATAAAAAGGAATCTCCTATCATCGCTTTAAGCAATAGAATTGTTATTCATCTGATTAGCGAAGATGGCATTGATGATGAAACTTTTATCATCCGCACACAAAATATGCACAGCTGCACACGCTTTGCCGCTGCGTTAATTAAAGAGTTTTATGAACGCGGTACAATCGCCAATCGTATCCGACCTATGCCATGGGAAAATATTTGGTCAGATGTTATTAAAGGATATGAAAGAGACTGGAACACAGAAATTTGGGGCGCCGTTTATCATAAAGGGCGTATTCTTTTTAAAGACGGCGAATATCATCCCTTCCTCGACATTATCGAAAAATGTGATGTCGCGAATAAAAAAGAATATGCAGAATCTATTAAATACGCGGAAGAAGCTTTTTCTCAAGCAGGAAAGAAAGTTCATATTGAACATGATTCAAATATTGCCCTCGTTGTTTCAACCAATAAAGAACAAGCCAAATGTGGTATTATTGTTCGCTCCGCTTCGGGAACAACTACCTTTAACTATGTTGCCACCCCCAACCCTGATAATCCGCGCCCCATTCAGCCTTATACAACATTGACCGTTGCTGCCGCCTTTTTGGAATCTATTCAACTTGCTTTTCAAGTAGGCATGATGAACAAAAAACAAGACTATAACTTGATTGAAAAATTTTCCGATGAAGATCGTAAACACAAACGTGCAGAAACCCGGTTAGGGAATTTAGATCGCGCTATCACCAATTATGAACAGAGTTTCCATGTGACATACAGGCCCCAGCGCCCGGTCGTCAGTGAAATAGTCGAACGCGCAGCAACCCATTCGATAAAAATTCTAAAACCACAAATCGAAGCCAAACTCTCTGGCGGTGAGTTGGATGAAAGTGAATGGGTTATCTAGTTGCTTTTTTATGCTGCTAAATCCCTCAGCACATAATGCAAAATTCCACCATGTTTATAGTATTCAACCTCATCCAACGTATCAATACGGGACATCAGTGTTACATCTTCTGAAGATCCATCAGCGCGTGTGATTTTGAGCGTAATATCCTGCCGCGGAGAAATACCATTTTCAAATCCCGTTACATCAAATGTTTCAGAACCGTCCAATTTCAGCATCTCACGCGTCACGCCATCTTTGAAAACCAAGGGTAAAACCCCCATTCCCACAAGGTTTGAACGGTGAATACGTTCAAAACTTTCTGCAATAACAGCCTTTACACCCAATAAGCGTGTTCCCTTAGCCGCCCAATCACGGGAAGATCCTGTACCATATTCTTTACCCGCAACAATAATCAACGGCGTCCTCGCCTCTTGATATTTCATTGAGGCATCATAAATACTCATCTGCTCTCCCGAAGGAATATATTTTGTGTATCCCCCTTCTATATTATCAAGCATTAAATTTTTAATACGGATATTGCCAAAAGTACCGCGCATCATCACCTCATGATTACCGCGCCGTGCACCAAACGAATTAAAATCTTTAGGGGAAATTTGGTGATTTTCTAAATAATGTCCCGCAGGGCCATCTTTCTTAATAGAGCCCGCAGGAGAGATATGATCTGTTGTGACGCTATCCCCAAGCAACGCAAGGGCACGCGCGCCCTTAATCGGTTTTATTGCATCGGGTGTTTTTGTCATCCCCTCAAAGAAAGGTGGGTTTTTAACGTAAGTCGATCCTGGTGCCCAATTATACGTCTTACCCGATTTATCACCGCCAATAGACTGCCATTGCTCTGGCCCTTTAAAAACATCACCATAGCGATCTTTAAACATTTGTGGTGTAAGGCACGCCTCCACAGTTTTTCTTATTTCTGCGTTGCTCGGCCAAATATCTTTCATAAAGACATCATTACCTTCTTTGTCTTTTCCTATGGGATCTTTATAAAGATCAACTTTTAAGGATCCTGCCAACGCATATGCCACAACCAAAGGCGGAGAGGCCAGATAATTCGCCTGAACATGCGGCGAAATACGGCCTTCAAAATTTCTGTTTCCCGATAATACACCACACACCGTTAAATTATCTTTTTCAATAGCCGTACGGATGGGTGCAGGCAACGGGCCAGAATTTCCAATACAGGTTGTACAGCCGTATCCCACAAGGTTAAAGCCGAGCGCATCAAGATCTTTTTGCAAATCCGCTTTTTCAAGATACTCCGTTACCACTTGCGATCCTGGTGCCAGTGATGTTTTTACCCATGGTTTAACACGCAAACCTTTGGCAAGTGCATTGCGTGCCAGTAATCCTGCCGCCACCATAACATCGGGGTTTGATGTGTTGGTGCAGGATGTAATCGCCGCAATCACAACATCCCCGTTTTGCATTTCAAAACCTTCCCCTTCAACGGCGAACGTTCCTTCTGGTGTCCCAAGAGCTGTAAAAGATTGAACCGCTTCCGTTAAAGGAATACGGTCTTGCGGGCGTTTAGGGCCTGCAATACTGGGAACAACATCACCTAAATCCAATGAAAGTGTCGTTGTAAATTCAGGCTCATGGCCTTTAACGCGCCACATGCCTTGCTCCTTCGCATAGGCTTCAACAATCGCTACACGATGGGGATCACGCCCCGTGAAATTAAGATAGCGAATTGTTTCCTCATCAATAGGAAAGAAACCACAGGTTGCGCCATATTCTGGCGCCATATTGGCAATTGTTGCACGGTCTGCTAACGACAAGTTAGCAAGTCCGTCTCCATAAAACTCAACAAATTTTCCGACGACACCCAATTTCCGCAACATCTCAACAACAGTCAAAACTAAATCTGTCGCTGTCGCCCCTTCTTTGAGAGCCCCTGTTAGCTTAAACCCAACAACTTCAGGGATAAGCATCGAAACAGGCTGACCAAGCATTGCGGCTTCGGCTTCGATACCGCCAACACCCCACCCCAGGACCCCAAGGCCATTAATCATTGTCGTGTGAGAATCTGTTCCGACAAGTGTATCAGGATAAATAACACTCTTTCTATTTTGATCTTCTTCTAACCAGACTGTTTGTCCCAAATATTCCAAATTCACCTGATGGCAAATACCTGTTCCTGGCGGTACAACACGAAAATTATTGAACGCCCCTTGCCCCCATTTCAAAAATTCGTAACGCTCTCCATTACGTTCAAATTCGCGATCAACATTCGCTTCAAACGCTGTTGGCGAGCCAAACTCATCCACCATCACAGAATGGTCAATGACCAGATCAACGGCTGATAATGGATTAATCTTATCAACATCACCACCCAGAGAAGCCATGGCTTCCCGCATGGCGGCCAAATCAACAACAGCAGGAACACCTGTAAAATCCTGCATCAACACCCGTGCGGGACGATAAGCAATTTCTTTATCGGATAATTTATCCTTAAGCCAATCCGCAATGGCCTGCACATCACTCACCGTTACGGAACGACCATCTTCGTATCGCAATAGATTTTCAAGAAGAACTTTTAAAGAAAAAGGAAGTTTTGAAATATCACCAATTTTTTCAGCCGCTTTTTTCAAACTAAAAAAATCATATGCTTTTCCCTCAACGGTCAAAGTCTGGCGAGTTTTTAATGTATCGTGTCCTGTGCGTGTCATGAAAGCCTATCCTGTTGATATTTTTGAAAATATTCGACGAATTATAGCGCATTTTGGACGGAATAAAAATAGGTCTGATGCCTATTTTTTCTCACATTTAGAGCCAATACTTTCGTATTCTTCCAAGCTGTCAATTGCCTGCTGACGCGTTTGGCGTTCCAGATTCATTTGCTCATTAAATTTTTTAACAACTTCGGTGATTGAATCTTGTATATTCTTCTGAATCTTTGGTATTTCATTGACAGAAAACGGACCGAAAGAAGCCTCTTGAGAGTCAATCAAAGAAACTAACGCACGACCAATATAGTTGGAATATTTATTAACAATCAATTGATCTTCCCGCACATGTTTACGCTCATGATTGAGAACGGCATTATGCATACACGTTCCCTTGGGATATTCCTTCGCGATAAAAATCGTTGGATCAATATTAACCTTCACCTCGACAGATTTTAGATAAATACACCCCAATCCTAACTGCTCATAAGTTTCACTCAAAAAAGATAATTGATGCTGCATTTGAATTGAACCACTCATCAAACCGCTAACTGTTGTATTATGCTGCGGCCCATAGGGGGATATGGTATCAACATCCACACTGTTCAACTCAGCCTTCGATTTCGTATAGTCGTATTTTACGAGGCTTTTGGAGGGTAGAACATTGATTCTGGGCGGAACTTTCATACGGCATTCCACCTGTGAAGCGACAGATGTGGGGGTCATATAAAGCATTCCTGCCGCTAAAAACTCTAATCCAAACAAAAACTCACCCTCATTTTACTGTCGATACGCTCAAGTAACTGTTTTAATTATACACGAAGTCAGTTACAAAGGCCTAAAGGATAAATCAAAAAAGGCATTAAGAAAATGGAAATCATGATAGGTAAACTATTGATATTACTTCTTGATATATTTTTCTGGATTATCATTATCCAGGTGGTGATGAGCTGGCTTCTGGCCTTTGGGGTAGTGAACGACCGCAATCCTCAAGCACAAAATTTGATAAGCCTGATGAATAAAATAACAGCGCCCGTCTATAAACCCTTGCGTAAATATATCCCTGCCATTGGCGGTATAGATATCACCCCCATCATCATTATTTTTGGAATTTCCATTCTAAAAAATATTGTTGCTCAAATATTCTTTAATCACGGAGTTTAATTATTAATGACGGCTCATATTATTGATGGAAAAAAAATTGCTGAAGACTTACGGTCAAAAATAAAAGATGACGTGGGCACTCTTGCCACACAAGGAAAAAAAGTGGGGCTTGCCGTTATTCTTGTTGGTGATGATCCTGCATCACACGTTTATGTCGGCAGTAAAATCAAAGCTTGCGAAGAAGTTGGAATTCAAAGTTTCGAACATCGAATGGATGAAACCGCGACAGAACAAGATATTCGCCATGTGATCAAAAACCTAAATCAAAATCCTGATGTTCACGGCATTCTTCTACAACTCCCTCTCCCTCACCATCTGGCGGAGATGCAAGAAAGTTTGGTGCAGATGATAGCACCTGAAAAAGATGTAGATGGCCTCACAACAGTCAATGGTGGCAAGCTATTCCTCGGACATCCAGACGGCCTTGTCCCATGTACACCTCAAGGATCACTATTATTAATTAAATCCGTCGAAAAAAACCTGAGTGGTAAAAATGCTGTCGTTATTGGTCGGTCGAATTTATTCGGCAAACCTATGGCACAATTATTGTTGCAGGAAAATTGTACCGTAACCATTGCCCATTCACGTACACAGAATTTGGCAAGTGTCTGTAAACAGGCTGATATTTTGGTTGCTGCCGTTGGACGCCCCGAAATGGTGAAAGCGGACTGGGTTAAAAAAGATGCCATTGTTATTGATGTTGGCATTAATCGCCTTTCCCCTACAGAAGAAAAACCTAAAGGCCGTCTTGTCGGTGATGTCGATTATGCGGCTGTTAAAGACATTGCAAGCGCCATCACGCCTGTCCCTGGCGGCGTCGGTCCCATGACCATTACCTGCCTTTTGGCCAATACAGTTAAAGCCGCAAAATAGGTTATTCCCCTTGTGATTTCGTAAATCCTTCAACGCCATCAAAAGTATGAAGCATAAGTGCACTTGTGAAATTCATATCAGCCTGATTTAAATTTGAAATCAACTGCACCACTTCAGAAGTTTTAATATGCTGTTTATCTTTCCCCATAAAACGTAGGCGCCAGTTATCGGTACAAAAAGTTTCAGGAGCGCCGTTTGGCCAGACTTTTACGCCACGGTTAGAAATAACCGAAAGAATAATATTTTCTGTTAAACAGGGTTTGATTTTTTCAGCGAGATCATCTGCGTTACCATTAAAATTTAGACCAATATCAACCCCGACACGCTCTTTCTTCTGATCTACGATTTTCTTCAAAGGCGGCATCACAATACCTTTTGAATCAGAATTATAATTTTCTTCAGCGTATGTTGATGGTTTTTGACCAAGCCTATCAATCACCGCCTGCGTAAATTCTGCAGTCCCAACTTTCTTCTTACTGACCCCTTCACGGAAAATTTCGCCTGTATGAATTCCATCTTCAATTGTTTTTTTCCATGCGTTGTGAATTTTGGTAGCAATATCTCGCTGCCCAATATGAACAAGCATCATCACCGCCCCTAACAAAAGCCCTGAAGGATTGGCTATCCCCTTTCCTGCAATATCAGGAGCAGAGCCATGCACAGCCTCAAACATGCCGAAATCCGCACCTATATTAGAGGACCCTCCCAAACCGACAGACCCTGTAATCTCCGCCGCGACATCAGAAATAATATCACCATACAAATTCGGCAAAACAATCACATCAAACAATTCTGGCGCAGACGCAACCTTTGCCGTTCCAATATCAATAATCATATGGTTTTGTTCAATATCTGGATATTCAGCACCAATTTCATCAAAAATTTTATGAAATAAACCGTCAGACATTTTCATGATATTGTCTTTGGTCATACAGGTTACTTTTTTTCGACCATTCGCCCGCGCATATTCAAAAGCATAACGCACAATACGTTCTGTCCCTGGGCGCGATATCAATTTTAGAGAAGCCATAACCTGCTGTGATTGGCGATATTCAATACCGCCATATAAATCTTCTTCATTTTCACGAATAATCACCAGATCCATTTTTTCGTGATCTGTTTCCACGAAGGGATGATAAGAGACACACGGGCGCACATTGGCAAAAAGGCCTAATGTCTTCCGCACAGTCACATTTAAACTTTTAAATCCACCACCTTGCGGCGTTGTAATCGGTGCCTTTAAGAATATTTTTGTACGGCGCAGAGATTCCCAAGAACTATCCTCGATACCACTGGGTACACCACGTTCATATACCGCCTTACCAATTTCAATCTCTTCAATATCAAGCCCTGCGCCTGCCGCTTCCAAAACTTTCAGCGTAGCATCCATAATGTCAGGACCAATACCATCACCGCGTGCAATTGTAATCGGAACATTTTTTGTCATACTGGGAATTTCCTTGAAGTAAAGAGAAAGAGAAAGAGAAACAAATCATGACAATATTATAGACCAATACAATTCCCGTCGAGAGGAAAAGCCCCGTATTTATTTCCTATTCATTATAATAAGGTTCTTGTTTTGTTTCACGTGAAACAACCCTAGAGGATTGTGGTTTTCTTAAAGGAATAGGAATTTCAGAGCGCATAACATTTGAAAAAACTTTTTTATCTTCACTGCGTTTGTATACATAGATTCCAAGAACAGACAAACCCACCGCCCAAATTGTACTAAGGCTTGCCATACCTTCTAAAATATATGCAGCCTTTTCTGTTTAAAGTTAAAGTTGAGGTTATTGCTTTGTTGTTTTTTGTTTTCATAGGGTTCTCGTTTCTATTGAATGAATTCAATCGACGTCACGGCCCGCAGGGCTAAACTTTTAAAAGGATGTTTCAAGCAGTAAAAAGTAACCGTTCTTTGAAACGATTCTTAAAAACTTTCCGAATAGGGAAGTACAAAGCGTTATCAACAGGCCACAGATGTAAAAAAGATACAAATATAGCGTTGATAGAAGTATTTTAGGAATTAAATCCTATATTGTCAAGGATAAATATTGATTTTTTCTTTTAAATTTTTTTTATGTATATACAATAACAAGTAAGGGTGCTATGAGAGCCCGAATTAATAAAGGAACCCAATGCTTACGGACATTCTAGACACTTTAAGAATTAACGCCAGTAATGACGATTTTAACAGTCGCCGCACCTATGAACGCCGTGAAATGGATAGTTGTATTGGTATTATCGACGGCAAAGCCTACCCCATTGAAAATTGGAGTCAGGGCGGCGTACTCATTAATGGAGACGACAGACATTTCACAATTAATGATATGAAAACCATAACAATAAAATTTAAAATGGCAGACCGTATCATGGACGTAACCCATATAGGACGCATCCTTCGCAAAGGACATGACAAATTTGTTTTACAATTTTCTCCTTTAACACAGGAAGTTGACTATAAATTCAAAAAAGTTATTGATGACTATATAGCTCAACAATTTGCAAATTCCCAAGCCTAAAGCCACCTACAAGCCAAATAAAAAGCCCCTTTTAGGGGCTTTTGTTTTAGTTGATAAAAGATTATTTTCCTATTTACTTATACGTCAAATAATGGGAGTTTAATCCTATGTTAACACACGAAAAAATCTGGCGTGCCATTGACCGTTTAGCGACGACATTTGGTTACAGTCCCTCTGGTCTAGCCAAAAAAGCAGGACTAGATTCCACCTCCTTTAACAAAAGTAAAAGAAATGGTCCTGATGGAAAACCACGTTGGCCATCGACAGAAAGTATCTCGCGCATTCTTGCTGCCACTGGAGCAACGATGTCAGACTTTGTTTCTTTGGTTCAAGATATTGACGATCACAATATTGCGCAAAAGTTTTCTATCCCTGTCATTGGCTTTGCCCAGGCAGGTGCGAAAGGTTTCTTTGATGAAGAAGGATATCCCAAAGGTGATAGTTGGGATGAAGTGGGTTTCCCCGAATTGAATTCTAACGATGATGAAATATACGCCTTAGAGATAAACGGCGATTCGATGGAACCCTTATACCGCGAAGGAGATATTTTAGTAATATCCCCCAAATCCAAAATTCATGTAGGTGACCGCGCCGTTATAAAAACGACCAAAGGTGAAATCATGGCAAAAGAAATTGCCAAGCAAAATTCTTCCCGCATTGAAATTAAATCGCTCAACCCTGAACATGAAAACCGTAAAATCCCCAAAAGTGATATCTCATGGATGGCACGGATTATATGGGTTAGCCAATAAGGTTTTTTAAATATGGATAAATCACAAATCGCTAAAGAAGCTGCGAAGATTCTCATTAAAACAAAATCTGTTTTGATCAATACAAAGGAGCCTTTTACCTACACCTCTGGTAAAATTGGCCCTATTTATGTCGATATTCGCCGCCTGATTTCCTTCCCTGCGGAGCGAAAAATCTTGATGGATTATGCCGCTGAAATCCTAAAACCACTGAACATGGATTATTATGCGGGAGGTGAAACAGCAGGTATTCCTTATGCTGCCTTTTTGTCGGAACGTATGAATGCTCCTATGCTTTACGTTCGCAAAAAACCAAAAGGCCATGGTCGCATGGCACAAATTGAAGGGCATATTGAAGACGGGAAAAATAAAGTTCTTTTGGTAGAAGATTTATTAACTGTTGGTAGCTCCCAGAAAGTTTTTGTTCAGGCACTCCGTGAAGCCAATTTAGATGTCCAAAATTCTTTCGTTATCTTTGCCTACGGTATCTATCCGCAAGCACAAACCAATCTAGATGAGATGAAAATTACACTCCATTCATTAACAAACTGGTGGGCTGTTCTGGATGTTATAAAAGAAGAAAAATATTTCGATACAGAAACAATTTCTTCCTTAGAAAATTTTTTAAACGCTCCTGATGATTGGGCAAATAATTATACGCAGCAAGCATCATAGGTTATGACTGTTTTGAAAGAACCAAAACTCACCTTTTTTGCATCAGAAACCTCTGAAGCCCAGAGTGCTCTTCAAATTTTGCAAGATCAATATGGTGATGTTGGTAGAGAAAACGCAAATGTAGCGGTTGTTCTTGGGGGAGATGGCACATTATTAGAAACATTGCACGATGTTCATAATATTGGTCTACCAGTCTATGGTATGAATTGTGGCTCTGTCGGTTTTTTGCTGAATCCCTTTCGGCCAGAAAACCTGTTAGATCGCATTGAACAGGCCCACACCGTTGATATATTTCCTTTGCATATGAAAGCCGTCGATCAATCTGGAAAAGAATATGATGCACTGGCCTTCAATGAAGTATCGCTTTTACGTGAAACACGGCAAGCAGCCAAATTGAAAATATCTGTTGATGATATCGAACGTATCCCAGAACTTGTTTGTGATGGAATTTTACTAGCCACTCCCGCAGGAAGCACAGCATATAACCTTTCTGCCCATGGCCCCATCATTCCTTTATCCGCAAATGTTCTTGCCCTTACCCCTATTAGTGCCTTTAGACCACGCCGTTGGCGCGGTGCGCTATTGCCACATCATCTGGAAGTCAGAATTGATATTATTAACAATCAAAAGCGTCCCGTTAGTGCCACCGCTGATTTTACAGAGATTAGAGATGTACAAACTGTCATCATCAAACAGTCAGAAGCCAAAGGGTGCACACTGCTGTTTGATCCAGACCACAATCTGGAAGAACGTATCCTAAAAGAACAATTTATCTCTTAAATTTAATTTGTCTTGCGGGGGTTCTTTGAAGGAGGCGGTTTCACAGAACGTAAGTTGCGTTTCTTCGCCAACTCATTTTCAATTTCGCTTAAACCTTCTGCAACTTGTTCGTTGATATTACCTCCTTGGATAATACCTGTTTCAGGAATAAGTCCCAAACGTTTAGCAATTTCCTGATACCCTTCAACAAGATCACCAAGATCTTTTCTAAAGCGATCCTTATCCATTCTTTCACCTGTAACTGCATCCCATAAACGACAATTATCAGGTGAAATTTCATCAGCAAGAATAATATAAAGTTCATCATATTCCCCCCAAAGGCGTCCGAATTCTAATTTAAAATCAATCAAACGCAAACCAATGGCAGAAAAAAGTCCTGTTAAAAAGTCATTCACGCGTAGCGCCTGAACCACAATTTCTTCCAATTCATAAGGGTCCGCCCAACCAAAAGTCAGGATATGTTGCTCACTGACAATGGGATCGTTGAGTTCATCTTTTTTATAATAAAACTCAACAAGAGGTTGGGAAAAATAAGTTCCCTCTTCTACTCCCAATCGAGGACAAATAGACCCTGTTGCCACATTGCGGATAACAACTTCCAAAGGAATAATATCGACTTTTCGCACCAACTGTTCACGCATATTAAGGGAACGTAGAAAATGTGTTGGAACACCTATACTTTCAAGTTTTGACATAATATGAGCGGAGATACGGTTATTCAAAACTCCCTTACCTGCAATTATGGCATGCTTCGCACCATTTCCTGCCGTGGCATCATCCTTGAAATATTGGATTAATGTCCCTGGCTCTGGGCCATCGTAAATGGTCTTGGCTTTACCTTCGTATAATGCTTTACGTCTATTCATCATATATCCTTAAATTTATTATTCCCCACCATATAAACATGGATTCCAAAAGTTTCAAATGTTACCTTGTACCTTCAGTAGATTCATTTATGAGAAAGAGCAGAAAATGACCGATTTTAAAGACCGAGAGAGCGCCTTTGAGAATAAATTTGCCCTAGACAAAACTTTATTATTTAAGGCGGAAGCGCGGTGTTGCAAGCTTTTTGGCCTTTGGATGGCTGAGCAGTTGGGTTTAGATGGAGATGAAGCAAAGGCTTATGCCTCTGGCGTTGTAGCCGCCAATCTTGAAGAGCCTGGATTTGAGGATGTAAAACGGGCTGTGGCATCTGACATAAATGCAAAGGGACTTGGCATTAGTCCAGAAACTCTTGACGAAAAACTCGCTGAGTTTTTTGCAATTGCCCAGAAACAAATTAAAGAAAATGGTTGATCATAAATAATGGCAATGGATGAACAAAAAATTAAAGAACTTATTACGGCAGGCATTGAAGACTCTGTTGTAACAATTTCTGACTTAAGAGGAGATGGAGATCACTACGCCGCCCATGTTGTTTCTTCGGCTTTTATAGGAAAAACCAGAGTACAACAACACCAAATGGTTTATCAAGCCCTGCAGGGAAAAATGGGAAATGAACTGCACGCCCTTGCCATACACACATCTACACCAGAAGAGTAATAAGGAGTACAAAATGGAAAATGTAATTTTTGACCAAATCCGAAAAGAAATAAATAGTAATGATATTGTTCTTTATATGAAAGGAACAGCCGTTTTTCCACAATGCGGTTTTTCGGCTGCCGTCGTTCAGATATTAACGCAAATGGGTGTGAACTTCAAAGATATCAATGTTTTAGAAGACACCATCATTCGCGAAGGAATTAAAGAGTTTACACAATGGCCAACTATCCCACAGCTCTATATCAAGGGAGAGTTTGTTGGAGGGTGTGACATCGTTCGTGAAATGTATGAAACTGGAGAATTACAAGACTTAATTGACAGTCATAATATTCCTACAAGCAACGCAGCTTGATTTTTATATCCTGAGCAATTTTGTGTCTTTGTGCACATTACAAGATAATATCAATCCAAATCCTACTAAAACGGCAAGCATTGACGTCCCTCCATAGGAGACAAGAGGTAGCGGCGCGCCTACAACAGGCATGAGTCCCATGACCATGCCTATATTGATAAACACATAAAGGGAAAAATTAATAATCAACCCTGTTGCAAGTAATTTACCGTAGGCATGACGGCATTGTAGTGCGACAGATATCCCATACGCAAAAATTAAGCCACAAAGCAGTAACAAACATACACCACCCAAAAAACCCCACTCTTCTGCCCATAATGTAAAAATAAAATCTGTTTGTTTTTCTGGCAAGAAATTTAAGCGGCTTTGTGTTCCTTCTAAAAACCCCTTTCCTTGAATTCCGCCAGACCCCAAAGCAATTTTAGATTGTGTAATGTGATAGCCTGCCCCTAATGGGTCGGACTCAGGATTAAGGAATGTTAAAACTCGCTGTTTTTGATAATTATGCATCAGCAACCAAGCCACAGGAAGCGATGCGATCACCAAACCGCCACCAACTAAAAACATCCAAAGGGGGGCCCCTGCCAAAAAAAACATAGCAACGCCTGCCATTACAATCATGAGTGATGTTCCTAAATCAGGTTGCAACATAACCAAAGCCACAGGAAACAATACAAGAAGAACGCCAGGAATTAAAAATCTTATACTTTTCATGTCTTCTTTTGATGCAGCATGAAAATATTTTGCCAAAACCATGACAACCGCAATTTTCATGAACTCTGAAGGTTGAATCTGTATAAAACCTAGATTAATCCAGCGTTGAGCCCCCATGCCAATATGCCCCATCATCTCCACTATAATAAGAAGAATAAAACCTATAACATAAATTGGAAAACTCAGCCTAAACCACCATTTTATATCAATAAGAGAAACAACAATCATTCCCCCTATGCCAATTAAAAACCGGATTATTTGTTTAGAAGCCCAAGGATCAAAATTTCCCCCTGCCGCCGAGTATAAGGAAGTAAATCCTACACAAGCCATGGCACAAATAAGTAAAACCAATCCCCAACCAAAATTTTGGAATTTATAGAGAATATTATGGTCTGTGCTTAAATGTAATCTATCAGCCATATATTCCTCCAATTTTGGAAGATATCTGAGATAACTTAATATCTTCCCGCGCAGGGTTTCTTATTTGCGCCTCACGCAATATATCTCTTGCCAAAGGTGCGGCCACAGCAGATCCTCCGCCCCCATGTTCGACAACTACGGAACAAACATAACGCGGGTTACTGACGGGAGCATAACCAACAAATAACGCATGATGACGATATTTCCATTCCAAATCCTCATTCATGATTCCTTGGGCTCGTTCTGCTCTGTTAATTCTCTTCACTTGGGCTGTTCCTGTTTTCCCGCCCATTTGCATTCCTTCTTCATCAATTCGTGATGAATAGGCCGTGCCTTCATTATTATTAACAACCTGGTCCATACCCGTTTTAATAATATCTAGGTTTTCCTGCTTAATACCTATTAAAGGCCATTTTTCCTGGAATATCTTTTGATGCCCTACGTAACCAACAAGCCAAGGTTTAACAGCATACCCCCCATTAACAAGGCGTGATGTCATAACTGCCAGTTGCAAGGGGGTGGCCAAAATATACCCTTGACCAATACTGGCAACAATGGTTTCCCCAGGTTGCCAGTTTTTTCCATACTCGTTCATTTTCCATTCTTTAGTCGGAAGAAGTCCTGCACGCTCTTCCTTTAGATCAAAATTATATTTTTGTCCTAAGCCAAATTTTTGTGCCATCGCCGCGATATTATCAATACCAATATCCGTTGAAAGTTTATAAAAATATGTATCACATGATTTCATAAGAGCAGAAGTTACATTCACCATCCCATGGCCGCTCAACTTCCAACATCTAAACTTATCTGTTCCGTACTCATAGGTTCCCGTACATCTTACAGATGTATTGGCCTTTGCCAAATTTTGCTCTAAAGCCGCCAGAGCAGTTATCATCTTGAAAGTAGAGCCTGGTGGATATTGACCCGATACAGCCTTATTATTCAGCGGAAATGCTGGATTAGATAATAATTCTTCCCAATTTTCTGTACTTATACCACGCGTAAATAAATTAGGATCAAATCCTGGGTAAGACACCATCGAATAAATAGCACCAGTATGCGCATCCATAACAATTGCAGAGGCGCTCTTATATTCTGATAATCTTTGTTGTGATAATCTTTGAAGTTCTGCATCGATGGTGAGAGCGATACGCTGTCCACCCACACTTTTTTCTGTTTCAAGTTCACGAACTTCACGCCCTCTTACATTAACCTCCATTTGAGAAATTCCTGATTTTCCTCTAAGCTCAATATCATATGATCTTTCTATCGCCGTCTTTCCTATTCTAAAACCTGGAAGGGTTAATATAGGATCATCTGTCATATCTTTATCACTCACAGCTCCTACATAGCCAATGATATGACCTGTGGCTTCCCCAAAAGGATAGTTTCTTATTTCTCCTTCATCGATACTAATACCAGGTAAATCTGTGATATTAACTTCCAACTTAGAAACATCATCCCAAGATAAATCATCCTTTATTTCTACAGGAATAAAGGATGCTGATTTTTTCGACTCCAATAAAATTTTTTCAATCTTTTTCGAGTCTATATTAATTAAGTCTGCTAATTTTTCTAGCGACCCCCTTATATCATCAGTCTGCTCAGGGATAAGAAGAGCCATATAATTCTGGTTATTGATGGCCAATGGCACGCCGAACCGATCAACAATTTCGCCGCGCGTAGGCGAAAGCATTTTGATATTAATCCGGTTTCTATCCGCTAATGTTTTATATTTCTTACCTTGAGCCAGTTGCAGCCAAGCCAAACGCCCGCCAAGTACAGCTAACAAGCCTCCCTGAAAAGCACCTACAATGATTGCTCTTCTTGTAAAAACTTTAGATTTTTCATCATCTTTATTCATCAGGATACTTAAATAATTTTCTGAGATGTATCCGGCAAGATACGATTAATGAAAGAAAATAGTAATGTTACAAGCGGAAAAAACAGAATTGTTATAATCAAGCTGCCAAACAAAGACCGTAGGCTAGAAAATGTACCAGACAATAGAAAAAAGAATAAATACTCCACAATAAGAGTTGCTAAACAGCTAAATGCAAATCCAATCCATACAATGATATAACTTTGTCCGAGAAAGAATAACCTTTGTCTTTTGATGAGTAAGCTTGCTGCAATAAATAAAATTGCATGAATGCCCAAAGGATAATTAAGAACCAAATCAAAAACAATTCCCAGAACAAAAACAAATATAGTCGGCATAATATTGGGACGATATATTGCCCAATAATAGATAATAATCAAAACAAAATATGGTGTTACATCATTCATAAAAGGTAAAGAAAAGCTGGTAAGTCCCAAGAAAAATAAGAACAGAATTAGGACGTACGAGAAGCAATATTTCGCGACTATGTTGAATGAGAAATCAGAATCCATTATCTACTGGGAAAGAACGTGAAGATCACCACGAATCAAGCGATCTGTTTCTGGGGCGTCAATAACACGAACATAACTAATTTTATTGATGTCTGCATAGGCCTTCACATAGAAATTGCCATCTTTTCCTTTAATGATGCGCCCCACTGGCAATCCAGATGGAAACACCCCTCCATCTCCAGATGTCACAACACGCTCACCTTCCGTAAAACTAGAGTCATGTGGAACATGTTTAATTTGCAAGAAATCAGAATTTGTACCTGCTAAAATAGCCTTCTGGCGACTACCTTCAATAACAATAGGGATGCGTGAATTAATATCCGTCATTAAAAGAATACGTGATGACTTTTTTCCCACTTCTATAATTCTACCTATTAATCCCTCTCCAGCCAAAACAGCCTGATTTTTTTTAATACTGTCATTGGAGCCCGATGCAATAAGAACAGTTTTAATAAAGGCATTGTCTGTGTCTGATATAACACGTGAAGTAATATAACGATGCGCAGGATTAACTTTCAAATTCAGAAGTTCTTGCAAAGACTGGTTTTCTGCCTGAAGCATCAAAGCTGTTTGATACCATTCCTTCAAACGAACATTCTCTGTTTTCAATTGAGCATTTTCAGCTCTCAACGCAGCGATGCCAGAAACACTACTGACAGTTTCTGCCATGTTTTGAAAAGGTGTTACAAAGAAAGAAAGAACAGGCGTCACAACATCCGTTGCAACAACACGAAACCCTGACAAAGCTTGTGGTTTTATAAGACTAAAAACAAGAATGAGTGAGGCAAGAATGATAAATACGACAGAGCCAGAACCGCCCCCTACAAAAATTGAAGGAGCAATACCTGCGATTGATTTTTGTCCTATACGAGATTTCATTGCCAATTAACGAAAAAGTTACTCCACACCTTACAAAATTACTGGAAAACCTTATAATCAGCAACAAAGAAACTGATATTACTCAACGTTTTTATCAGTATGATCCAATGAGAACACCTTTTAGAGTTTTCATTTCTTCTAAAGCATGCCCTGTTCCCAACACCACACATAAGAGAGGATCATCCGCAATTGTCACAGGTAACCCTGTTGCATGGCGCAAGATAAAATCAAGATTAGACAGCAATGATCCGCCGCCCGTCATTACAATCCCCTTATCAACAATATCCGCCGCAAGTTCTGGGGCTGTATGTTCAAGAGCTACTTTTACGCCCTCAATGATCTGCCCTACAGGTTCCGCTAAGCTTTCTGCAACTTGTCGCTCAGTAATCACGATCTCTTTAGGAACGCCATTCATAAGATCACGCCCCTTAATATGCATCTGGCGTCCCTCACCATCTGCGGGAGGGCAAGCGGAGCCGATCTCTTTCTTAATTCGTTCGGCGGTACTTTCCCCAATTAAAAGGTTATGGACACGGCGAATATAGGCAATAATCGCCTCATCCATCTTATCACCACCCACCCTGACAGAGCGAGCATAGACAATTCCTCCTAAAGAAATAACTGCAACCTCCGTTGTTCCGCCACCGATATCCACTACCATAAAACCAGAAGGCTCTGTTACAGGCAGGCCTGCCCCAATAGCCGCAGCCATTGGTTCTTCAATAAGTTCAACGTGGCTAGCCCCTGCACTCTCAGCTGATTCCTGAATAGCACGCTGCTCAACTGCTGTGGATCCTGAAGGAACACAAATCATCATTTTAGGAGAAACAAATGAACGGCGATTATGTACTTTCCGAATAAAATGTTTGATCATCGCTTCTGTAACCTCAAAATCAGCAATGACACCGTCTCTTAAAGGTCGAGTTGCTATAATATTTCCTGGCGTGCGCCCCAACATCTGCTTAGCCTCGTTACCCACAGCCAAAACCTGTTTTTTGCCTGCAACCATAGATATAGCAACTACGGAAGGCTCATTTAGAACGATT
>Ga0116152_10000461_pt1 | contig 32942 bp, 31 predicted proteins | sample AD_UKC119_MetaG_FD_89894 | JGI IMG/M metagenome (GOLD analysis project Ga0116152, IMG submission 89894) | Active sludge microbial communities of municipal wastewater-treating anaerobic digesters from Hong Kong - AD_UKC119_MetaG | ecosystem: Engineered > Bioreactor > Anaerobic > Digestate... | reverse complement strand
CAATGACCAGGTAATACTTACCGGCAGGGCATGCGACACAATAACCCAAAAGTTTAATTATTTCGCGATTAAACTTGATAGTCAGTTTAATATTGTGGATGAGTTTCTTTACGGTGATACAGAAAATTCCGAAAACGTTAAAACTATTATTAATTCTGTTGATGGGAATATACTTTTTTACGGGCTAATTAATCATGAATGGGACAAAGAAGATGCTGATGATGAATATGTTCAGTTTTATACGGAAATTGATTTTGATGGCAATGTTATAAGTTCAATTATTGACACAATGGACTTTAATTTGGGTTGGCTGCGTACAGTCGGGAACTCCGGAATATATCACGGAAGAAGCCCTGGTTTAATATATGCATTAAATAGCAATTTTAGTATAACCGATACATTTGATTTTCCGGTTGAAAATTTTGAAGATTACAGTTATAAAAACTTTGAAGGAGACAGTTATTTTATTTTGGGTGATCTTTTAATACCTCCGATATATCCTTCATTTGATACTGATATTTCCTTTTTACTTGTTGATTCCCAGGCGGAGTTATTATCCGCTCAAGCTTATGGTGCCGAGGATACCATTGATCGATTTCCTAATATCGATTTCAGATATACTGATACATTGTTTATTTGTGGGATTAAAAATTATAATAACGGATATGGTGATTCGTGGGTCTCGCTGTATAAAACAAATTTAGACGGAGTAAAATATTATGAAAAGTACCTTGGGGGATATGGAAAATATAGCTCAAGTTTTGTACTTGCTACTGATGATGGAGGATGTATTATTGTAGCCTCATGGTGGGATTTTTATACTTATCCTGAATTATGGATTGATAAAACCGTTATGTTTAAAGTGAATGCTAATGGTTTACTTACGAGTACATTTCCAAGCAGGTTTATGGAAGAAAATTATAATATTTTAATTTATCCAAATCCGGGTAATGAAGTATTTAAGGTAAATTCAGATTTGACTGATCTTACAATTAAGCTATTTGAATTATCAGGCAAGTTCATTCTGGAGCAATCCTTTGACCGGCAAGTCAGCATCAATACATCAAACCTCGAAACAGGAACCTATATTTATTTCATTTACCAGGATAAAAAACAAGTGAAGTCGGGGAAATGGATAAAGGCAAATTAATTGTTTTAAGCCTCCATTTCAGCTTCCCGTTTGCGGTACACCCTTTTCGAAATGGTAATGCTTAGTTCGTACAATCCCATCAGTGGGATACAAACCAGTATCTGGCTGAAAATATCAGGTGGAGTAATTATGGCCGATAAAACCAAAACGATCACCAGCATGATCTTCCGGTTTTTCTTGAGGAAGGCCGGTGAAACGATACCCACTTTGGTAAGGAAATAAACCAGGATCGGTAACTCAAACACAATTCCCACCGCGATGGTAACCGAAAGCACCGTGCTGATATAGGAATTTAGATGGATTTGATTGGGAACCTCAGCACTTACCTGGTAGGTGCCTAAAAAGTTGATGGTAAGCGGAACAATGAGGTAGTAGGCAAATAAAACCCCCAAAATAAAAAGCAGCGAACTCACTAAAACCGCTCCTCTCGAATATTTTTTTTCGCCGGGCTTTAGCGCCGGCATGATAAAGCGCCACAACTCCCAGATCACATAAGGAGCCGCCACGATCAATCCGCCGATAATGGCCACATACATGTGGGTCATAAACTGCCCCGACATATTGATGTTCTGGATACTGAGGTTGAGTTGGCCAATGCATAATGAATCGATATTCAGCAGATCACCGGCCTTGCAAAACAGCCGGTTGGTAATAAAATCTGCATTTTTAGGTGCAAGGATGATATAATCGAAAACAAATTTTTTGGCAATGAAAAGGGCAATGGCTGCCACAAGTATTGCTGCCAATGACCTGAAAATATGTGCACGCAGTTCTTCCAGGTGCTCCCAGAACGACATCTCAGATTGCTCCGGTTCTTCTTGTTTATGATTTTTTTTATTGGAAACTTCCTCGTGCATGGGTGCAAAGATAAATCAATCCGTGCTTTTGCAAACTAAACTTTCATGGTTAATGAAATCAAAATATAAAGGAGCAGAATAAAGGGTGCTGCTGCAAAATAGAGAAGCAGGATGAGTAAAGCCGAAAGTATCAAAAATATAAATCGCGCCTTATTTTGCTTCCAGCCCAGCGATTTGAATTTAAGCGAAAGCAACCGGAAGTCGGCAATGAGCAACCATGAAAGAATGATGATGAGTGCCAGCAGTGAAACGGGGTTTAAAAGTCCGCGGTGGAGATATGCCATTTCGATGCCCAATAAATTGCTCGTTTGCAAAAGGATGAGCGGCAATGAAGCCACAAACATGGCATTTGCCGGCGTGGGCAGGCCATAAAATGCTTCTTCCTGCCGTGGATCAGAATTGAACTTTGCAAGCCGCAGGGCCGAAAACATAGGAATTATAAAACCGGCAAAGGGAATCAGCAGTTGGGTTGGTTCACTGGTGACAAAAGTGCCCAGGCTCTCTTTCAACAAGGCAAATAAAACAGCTCCCGGCACCACCCCGAATGAAACCACGTCGGCAAGGGAATCCAGGTCCTTTCCAATTTTTGAAGTTACTTTTAACAAACGTGCAAAAAAACCATCCAGAAAGTCCATCAGTGCTGCAATTCCAACAAACAAAGCTGCCAATTGCAAATCACCCTGAAGTGCGAAAACTAGGGCGATACATCCACTGAAAAGGTTGAGCAGGGTAATAAAATTGGGAATATGTTTTTTCATTCACTTGTCGTTCTGAAAACAAAGGTAAGGATAACCTAAAAATGGTTGCCGTAAATTCAATTAATCCATTAACTTTGTCGATCAAAGGATCAAAAAATAATGTCAGGCTTTACTGAACTTAGCCCGAAGAAGTTTGATTATGATTTACCCTCCGAAAAAATTGCTCAATATCCATTGGAGGAGCGTGACCAGTCCAAACTTCTTTATTATCGGGCCGGCGATATAGATACTCGCCAATTTAAGAATATTACGGGACTTCTTCCCGAAAATTCATTGTTAATCTATAACCAAACCAGGGTTATACAGGCGCGGTTGTTTTTCTTTAAAGAGAGTGGTGCCAAAGTAGAGGTATTTTTACTTGAACCGGAAACTCCTACGCGGGAAATCAACAAGGCTTTTGAATGTAAGTCGCCGGTATCCTGGAATGTACTTATTGGCAATTCGAAGAAATGGAAATCAGGATTGTTGTCCACGCAATTTGAAATTGATGGAGAACCAGTTACGCTGTATGCCGAGCGGCATGAGGAAAACAAAAAAATTGTTTATTTCTCGTGGGTTCCAGCGCAATATTCATTTTCTGAAATTATTGAACATTTCGGTAAAACACCGCTTCCGCCCTACATGAAGCGAGATGCTGAAGAAAGTGATAAGGATCGGTATCAAACTATATTTGCACTGCAGGAAGGTTCTGTTGCCGCACCCACTGCCGGGTTGCATTTTACTCCTGAAGTTTTCAAAAAACTGGAAAAAAAAGGGATTAAAAAAGCGGAAGTTACCCTGCACGTCGGTGTTGGAACCTTTAAACCGGTTAGTTCGGATAACTTGCTGGAGCATGAAATGCATACCGAACGGATTTACATTCCGCGAAAAACAATCGAGTCAATAATTAAGCAGGAAGGCAGTCCGGTTGTGGTTACCGGAACCACGTCCATGCGAACCATCGAAAGTTTATACTGGCATGGTGTTAAGTTGTTGGTTGATCTCAAAGCTCCCACACAAATCCAAATCCATCAGTGGGATCCGTTCAATAACAGGTATGATAAGGATATCAGCAAGGCAGATGCTTTGAATGCGGTTTTGAATAGGATGGACGAAGAAGGACTGGATACGATTTCGGGTGAAACACAATTGATGATCATTCCGGGATATGATTTTAAGATTTGCGATGTGCTTATTACCAACTTCCATATGCCCCGCAGTACACTGTTAATGCTGGTTGCTGCCTTCATCGGGGATGATTGGGAAAAGGCCTATCAATATGCCCTTGAAAACGATTTTCGGTTTTTAAGCTATGGCGACTCCTGCCTGTTTTTTAAAAAAGAAATTACAGCTTGAACCCTCCCGTATTCATAGTAACAGGTGTTTCGGGAAGCGGTAAAACCACTTTTCTGCGAAACTTGTACAACACCTTGAGCCGTGAGCACATTGATGTGGGAGGTGTTTTATCGGAAGGAACATGGAAAAATGATAAAAGAGAAAGTTTTGATCTGGTTGATCTGAAAGGAGGTGAGCGCATTCGTTTTTGCCAGCGCGAACCCGACAAAAACTGGGACATGATCGGACCTTTTTATATCAATCCATTAGGTCAGGCCTTTGGCGAAATGGCGCTGTTTATTGAATATTTGCAAAACAGCAAGTTAATCATCATTGATGAAATCGGCCCCCTGGAATTAAAGGGAAAAGGCTGGGCAAAGGCTTTCGAAAAAATTCTGAAAGAATTAAAGGTGCCAATCGTAATTTCTGTAAGAGAAAAACTGGTGGATGAAGTGGTTGAGAAATGGGATCTGAGCATAATTCACAAGGTATCGCCGGATCATGATCCACAGATTTTTTTCGACCTGATCAGGGAATATCTTTAATTCTTATAAAAATCCTCCGGAATAATTTTTTTCTCAATCAATGATTTCAGAACGATCTCGGTCATTTCACTTTTGAAATAAAACTCTTTGCTCAGGTCAGAAACATAGGCTTTCAGCCGCATTTTTAAAACTACCCTTTTGTCTTTGATCTCATTAAAAAAGAGCACCACGATGGGCTTATTCAGGTAGATATATTTCGAAATCTGGGCAGCTTCTGTGGCTATTTCGCGCACCTGCTCGGTATTGATATCAATGGGAAGATAAAGCTCGGCTACCACCTGGCAATTGTTCTCGCCCGAATTTGAATTACTCACATACTGGATCATAAATTCGCTGTTGGGAACCGTTACCAGTGAATCATCAGGAGTAACCACCTTGGTGGACCGAATCCCGATTTCAACCACTTCACCGTAATACTTCCCGGCCTCAATTTTATCGCCAATCTGGAACGGTTTGTCGAACATAACCACCAATCCGCCAAAAACGTTTTTGAGCAAATCCTGAGCTGCAAAACCAACAGCTACGCCAATACTTGTAAAAAATGCAAATAAAGTGGCAGCCGGCGGGTTAAAAATACCTATGACAATCACATAAATTACAAAGATCCAGGCAAGGATGCGGAAGATCGGGATGATCCGTTTTATGGTAAAATCGTATTTCGGATACCGGATGGCAAGGCTGCTGATAATACCGATAAGCACACGGATTATAAAATATCCTAATATGATGAATATCAGCGACCAGATGATTTTTGGAATTGATATAATTTCTGAGATTTGCGGAGGACGGATTGCATCTTCAGAGCCCTTGCTGTTTTCTTTATTATCCGAACTATCTGTAACCTTTGTCTTCTGAATAGTATCAACTAGAGGCCTTTCTATAATTTTCACCAGCGAATCGGGGATCAACTGCTGCCCTGCTAGTTTATCAGTTCCTGAAAAACCCAATAGCAGACTTAGGATGAATACCATGCCGGTAAATTGTATTTTATGTCGAATGGTATATTTCATCAGTGCAAAATGTTTAATAAATATAAATGCTCCACAACCTGCCGGTAAATAATCGGGTTTATATTGTACACATTGTTTTGTTTTACAATGATACCGTCATCGCTAAGCTGAACCATCAGGAGCTTACTTTTATCTTCGGGAATGCGGAAAAGCCGTGCATGTTTTTCATAACTAATGCCATTGTGCAAAACGATATTTTTCAGGATCATTAGCTTGCTGTCCGTCATGGAACCGAGGAAATTAAAATAATCGCTGCTCAAATATTCAATAAAAACACTATCCTCGGTTACCTGGGCTGTGGAGCGCATCCAAAATAAAAAGGCTTGCGATAGATTGCCTTTCACGATTTTATGCATGCGGGCAAAGTATTGATTTTTCAGTTCTTCCTGATCACCAAAATCGGTTTGTTTTTTAAAACTTATCAGTGTTTTTTTCTGGGTTTCGGGAAGGAACATCAACCTGTACCCACTGATGTTGTGGCGGCGCTCGATGGTTTTTACTATTTCCTCATCCGTAAAATCACTCAGGCGGACATGGTACCCGAAATAATCGGAAATACCTATTGTTTTGTCGAGGTAATTCCATGAATAAATATGGCAGGTTGCCAGCCAGAATACCTGTTTATTGGTGTCGGAAATATGCTGTAACAACTTTAATAAATGATCAAATCCATTGATCCGTGATTCGAATAATTTCTCCAGTCCGTCGATGATGGCAATTTTTCGAGTTCCTGATTTTTCAGAAGAACCGGAATCTGAATCAAATTTGGTTTTGGATTGGATTTCGTCAAGGAATTCATTCACATCACCATTCGGATCGGGAATAAAAGTTAAAACTTCTTCCGTGGTCAATTTCAGTTTGAGAAAGCGGTTAAGCAAGGTGGTTTTTCCCCAACCCTTTTCGCTGATAATAGCAGTGGGGGCAAATTTGCCATCTTTCCAACGGGTATAGGCAAGTTTAATTTTATCAATAGACTCATTTCGGGGAGTGTATAGTTCAAAAGTGGTTAACGGCTCAATTTTAAATAATCGTTGATAGATAAACGGAAGCCGGTTGATCGCCTTTTCCGTTTCGGTTAGGTAATCCGAAACATCTGAGGAAATATAATTACGTTTATCCTCCAGGGTAAATTGCTTTCTGATCCTGATAGATGACTCCCGGATAAATGAAACTGATTGCCAGAGCAAAGTACGAATTTGGGGTAAAAACCCCTGAATATAGTTCCAGATTTTTGCTTTAATTTCCCTTGATTTTTCAACTGCCTTGGCCTTGGTGATCCGCAGGTTGATCTGCATGGCACTTTCGTTGTCAGTGATTTCCGAGAGGTTTTGAGTGAGTTGCTCAATTTCTGCATTGAGCTTTGTTGCTTCCTGAGCCGAAAAATTGTCAAGCATTTTAATAATGTCTTCCAGCTTATTTTCAGCACGCTTCATTCCGTCAAAGCCAATTTTGGTAGCCTCGGTAATTTCCTGTTTCTCCTCAAAAAAACTAATGCTCGTTTTCAGACTGTAATTTATAATTTCCGGGATTTCTTCAAACCTGTTCTGAATTTCCTGCAAATGGCGGGTAAATCCCTGTTTTAGCAAAGGAAACGCCCTCATAAAATCGGGCATCATTTGAAAAGCCACCAGGGTATGAGGAGCAATTTTGGCCATTTCCGATTTTTCGGTTGGCTTTGAATAGTCCGGGTCCTTTTTGATATATCGATTTTGAGAAAGCTCATCAAATTTTTGTGCCGCATCTTTTTCAAAGCTATCAATCTCAGCAGGAATATTTGAATCAAGAATGATCTTTTTTACATCAGGAACCATCTTTAACACAAGCTTTCTTTTCACCTCGGTACGCAAAGTTTCGAGTTGAGGAATAAAAGATTTGGCAAGGATATCGTTACCTTTTTCAAAAATTCCGAAACTGCTTGTTATGGTTTCACGGGCGATTTGCAATCTTTCATCCAGCGGGCTTCTGAAGCGGGTTTGAATATAGTTTGAAAAGTCAATATTACGCTTCAGAATATCATATTTCAGTTCGCTTATTTCCAGATCCAGTTTCCAGTCGTCAGACAACACAAACATGGAATTATGCCAGTTGTGCACCTGGTTTCTGTATTTTCGCTGAATGCGGTTTAATGCAAACAAAGTGGCCTGGTTACTGTATAGTTGTTTTAAATTTCGGTTGGGTTTGGATGAGTCTATACCATGATTGTCAAAATTCTGTACCGATTCCCGGATCGACTCTTCCACCGATTTAATCAATGTTATTTCCTGGTTTTTTAAGGCGGATTTAGCTTGTTCCACCTGATTTATTAGCTCAGCAACGGGGTTAGATTTATCCAGATCACTCAGGTTATAATTTACCTTGGCCAGCCTTTCAACAGTTTCGCCTACTGCTTTGCTTACATCCCAGGCAGCGAGCATCAATTCTGCAATACGCTGAAAGTACCTGTCAACTTTTGTGTCGTTTTGTTCAAGTGGTTTAATAACCAACTCAGACAAGATGTGGTTAGTCTGAAGATTACCGAAATCCCTTTTTTTAAACAGGTTTTTATAAAAAACAGTGGCTTGAAGCTTAAGCTTTTGGAAATACCTTGCTAATAGACTTTGATTTTCATCAGGTTTAGAAGCCAAAGGTTTGGACGGTTTTTCATCCGGCTCGGGTAATCCAAAAAGCCGGATAATTTCATTCCTGAATAGTTCCAGATTTTCCTGGAACTTCGGATTGGGTGTTTCCACCAGATTTTCATCCAAAAAATTTCTTATCTCATCGTAAACTTTTTCAGATTCGAAAAGCAATTGGGATGCGCTTCCGAGCTTGCCAGCATGCTCAATTTTTTCAGTATAGCTTTGTATTTGTGTTAAAACTTCGGAGGCAACCTCAAGATATCGTTTTGTTTCGGTTTCGAGCGAAGCTCCAAAGGTCTTTTTAAAAACCGCAATTACTTCCTGATCGAGGTTTTCTTTAATTTGATTGGAATTCGACTGCGCCATAAACCATTAACAATTATTCGGGAAAAAGTATTTGGAAAAATTATTATTTACGAAGTAAAAGTAAGCATAATTCAGAAAATTTTGGTTATGAGAAGCTTTGTTGGATGAAATAGCATTAGAATAATTTTGCAAAAAGTTTACCCAAAAGGGTATTTTTGCGGCATAAAAAAAACGATGGATAAAGGTATCACGGGGATCATATTAGCCGGAGGAAAAAGCAGCCGGATGGGAAAGGACAAGGGTTTTTGCACGATTGATGAAAAGCCGCTGATCCGGTATGCCATCGAAACCTTGAGCGAAGTTTGCGATTCAATTATTATCGGAACCAATAATGCGGCCTATGATCAATTTGGTTTTCCGGTTGTGCCTGATAAAATTTCGGGTAAGGGTCCGGTGGCCGGGATTTTTTCATGTTTAAATGAATCAAAAACAGCCGATAACTTTATACTTTCGTGTGACATGCCGCTCATGACAGCGGATTTTGTAAAGTTTGTTATTTCGAAAAAAGCAGATTACGAGGTGGTGATTCCAGTTTTTAATGGGATGGCTGAACCGCTTTGTGCATATTATCATAAAAACATCACATCCGCGCTGAAAGCACAGATCAAGGCTGATGTTTATAAAATTCAGGAGGCGGTTAAGCCACTGAACACCCTATTCCTGGAGATTGAAGATTCAAATGTTTTTAATGACAGCAAGCTGTTTATGAATATAAATTCGGAGGTTGATCTGGGGATTGCAAAACGATTATTAGAATCGCAGAATGACTGAGGAACTCCAACATAATATCCCCGTTCCATTAAGTTCAGTTTGGCTGAAAGCCGCCGTACTGGGAGGCTTGTGGGCTTCGGTAGAGATCATTATTGGTAGTTTTTTTCATAACTTGCGCATCCCATTTGCCGGAACCATTTTGGCTGCAAACGGCACCATTTTAATGATCGCCTTTTACCAGATGTGGCCTGAAAAAGGGTTGATTTGGCGGGCAGGACTGATTACCGCCCTGATGAAATCGGTGTCGCCAAGCGCGGTTATCCTTGGACCTATGATCGGCATTATGACCGAAGCGCTGATCGTGGAGTTATTTATCCGGTTTTTGGGAAATAACCTGCTTTCTCTTTCTGTTGCCGGTGCATTGAGCGTTTCGAGCGCCTTGATCCACAAGGTTGTAAGCTTGATTATTTTGTATGGATTGAACATCGTAAAATTGTATATGGACATTTTTAACTGGCTGGCAAAACAGGTTCAGATTGAGGAGCCTGACCCCTGGATGCTTTTGGTGATTGTAACCCTGGTTTATTTATTATTTGGTATTTCGGCAGCTATTATCGGATACAAAGTAGGTAAAAATGCAAGTGAAAATGGATATGATAAGCAGGGATTTTTACCCCGGAAAAATGAAAAGAATAAGCTGTTTACCCTCGATCCTGATCAAAATTTTACCGTGGTACTTTTTTATTTACACCTGATCATGATTCCTTTGGGATTAATTATTCTCAATTACCTGGAATTGCAGTTCGGGATTTTATTTATTGCCATTTATACCACCTTTTGCATAACCTGGTACAAGCGCTCATTGCGGCGACTTAAAAAACCGGCCTTTTGGGGTCAGCTGATCATTCTTACCTTTTTGGCTTCTCTTTTCTGGAATGGCTTTCGATCCGATGGTTCCTTATTTGAATTCGAAGGATTGATCATCGGGCTGGAGATGAACCTGCGGGCTTTTTTCATTGTAATTGCTTTTTCTTCATTTGGCGTAGAATTGCGAAATCCGGTTATCCGGGATTATTTGTCGACCAAAGGTTTTGATAAAATTTATACCGCACTCGGGCTTTCTTTTACCGCCCTTCCCGTGATCATCGAAGCCATGCCCAAACCCAAAGTGATCCTGCGTCATCCCATCGACAGCTTTTCCCTTATGATGATTCACGCACGGGAGTGGCTCGAGGTTTTTGAAAAAGGTAAAGGGTGACGCTTCGATAAGGCAATCAGCTCATTGAAAAAAAAGCATGATGAAAAACCTTACATCATGCTTCGTGTATATTAGCCCGGATGGCTTTGGATTAAATTACTAATCCGATACCAGGTGTGAATAATTTCGATAATCATACTGGTCTTTATACCAATCTGCATACTCTGATCCGCCTGATTCGGCCCAGGAGGCAAACTTTGTATATCCAAGATTGATTGCATGTTTTTCAATCGGGTAAACAAAATCATGAATGATATTGATGCCCCAGGGAAGATTGGTTACATTTTTATAATACCTTCCGTTTGTAGGATCACTGGTATCATCAGCAGTTCCAAAATAATTATAATTTGCCAGGTCAGTTGGTGGGAAGTTTGACATATGAACCTCTCGTCCCCGGTCGAGATCAACAAACATAAATGGATTGTAGTTCATAATATCGGATTCAAATTGTGGAGTACTGTATGTAATGATTAACCTAAATTCGACAGCAACTTCATTTTTCCAGGCATTGTCAAAAACAATAATCACCGCTTTGCCCTGTCCGTTTTCCAGGCCATTGGCAGCGAGATTGATCATGCTTTCTGTTAGGTTATAACCTGTTACCTGATCAATCAGGGATTTATCCATGTCAATTTCAATTCCGAATCCGTTTTTGAGTGATCCACCGATGTTTTTAATTTTAAAATCCCAATAGGTTTCCACAGCTTTATCGTCAGCATTTAATACATTGGTGAAGCGGTAATTGATCACCAGGTCATTAAAGTCATAGTCGCCCTGGTTAGGCCACAGATCTTCAAAAGCATAAGTTCCCCATCCATAGATTGAAGGAGTATATGTATCGTAAGCCCGGTCAGGATCATCGGGATATTCATCATAAAAATCAATAATTCCATCATCATCCGAATCCTGCTCTTCAATCTGGGTTTCGTCAAGCGGCAGGGTGGCCAGGTCATGAATGTATTTATTGGTAAGCGTGTACCGGTCTTCCCAGCCACCTGTGGTTGTATCCATAATAAATATTCTGCCATCATATCCTACATTAGAGGCCCACCACAGCTCCTGATTGTTGTCGAAAGTGAGCGAATTAGGATAGTTTGGTAAATTATCGGAGGAAATCCTTGTGGCATAAATTTTATTTCCTCCACCAAAATCACATTTATATAATCCGGATGTGCAGGAAATATACATTCTCCCGTTTTCAGCAAAAACAAGATCGCCACCATCCAGTTCATGCAAACCGATGAGCTCATAGTATGAGATCATATTCCCATTGTCAGGGTTAATTAGTAATACCCATTGGTTGAAAGAATAATAAAGCATACCGTCATTTATATTGTAGCCGAGGCGCGGTCCCTGATAATAAGTACTTCCCTGGGTCGACCATGAATCCTCATTGATGTCGTATGCATAAAGCCTATAAGGATAATTGATACCTACGGTATAAAAGATCTCCTCGATGGGGTCAATGGCACAAGCCCAGCTACCTCCCGAAGTGGATGGCATCGTGGTAACCATGGTTCGTTCTCCGGTTAGTGGATTCACTGTGAAAACGTCGCGAAGGCTGTTTACACCGTACAACATATCGGTTGGATCATCACGGGTGCTTTTGTGTCGTATAATTTCCTGATTAAAAGTAGCTGTTGCTTTCTGACTGGTAAGTGGTAGTGTAGCTGTGCTGTAATGGCTCATTTCATTTTTAACAATAAACAGGGAATCACAATAATTAGGCAAGGTAAGATTGACAGAAAAGTTAGGATCATCGGTTACCCTGGTGTGATTGAGGTTATTCAAAATATCTACCAGTATCCCGGTTTGATCGGTGGCATTCCCATCATCGCCCTGTGTTGTAACATTGATCGTTTTGCCTTTTGAGTCATACAGGTAAATTTCATACTTGGTATTTCCACTCTGTGTTGATTTAAAAGTTTCAATATTAACCTCAAAAACCGATGCGGTTTCGTAATCAAAGTCGGAAGGAATGTCAAGTTTTAAAATATCTGATTCAGGAATATCCGGTTCATCTATTTCCAGTTCAGAGTCCTTAATACAACTTGTAATGGAAATAAAGAGCATGGATAAAAACAATGCAATAAATGCAGGAGAAAATCGGTGTGATTTCATAACAATTCTTTTTGGGTGAAGTAAATGGGTTTAAACTAATATAACAGACACATTTATACCTCAAACTCGCAAATATTGTTACATTCACAACATACTGCACCTAAAATTTAGGAAAATGAAAAGACGAATTATCCTGAAATATGAAAATATCAGAACTCCTTCCAATTATTTTGGAATGAAAGAAACGGCCTAGTTTTCAGTTAGCCCTTCCAATGTATCTTCAACATCGCCTGGGGTGCTCACGATTTTCATAAATTGACTCATGCTCAATTCAGGCCAGTGCAATGCAAAGCGGTATTTACCATGCAACATGGTGGCTTCTTTTCCCTGGATAATGATTTCGTAGGGCATTGCTGCAATGTTTTCAGGGCCAATGATCGGCAGAAAATGAGATTCACCCTCCTCAGCATCAAGCAGGCCAACCCCTATCACAGCAATTTCCTGATCAGCAAATACCACCTCATAAACTTTAACCGCATTGCCTTTTTGAGCTTCCAGGTTTTTGCGAATGATTTTTAATCCTTCCTCAAAAGATGAAAACGTATTCAGTTCAACAGGGTCGGTAAAATAAGGCATCATCATCATGTAATGGTAGTCCTTCAGGTCATCGGGTTCTTCGCCACCTCCGAAACCGGTCATTTCAGTGCCAACGGAGTTCATGGCGGTTTTTACATCATTCTCCACCTTGGTGAGTTGGTTTTTGTAAGTATCAGCTTCGTCCATCAGATAAGCATAAAACAGGTACATGGGATTTAGGAAAGAAACCTGTGTTTTACCGTCTTTTTTCACAAAGCCCACTTTTAAAACACTTGCCAGGGCCCCCCGATCCTTTACTTTCAGGCAAATGTCCTGCAAGTCTTTTCGGGTAAAAGCGATCACATACCAGTCATCATTCGAGCCGGGATTATATTCACCGATTACTTCAAAATTAGCTGACGTTAGTGCATTTTTAACGGCTGGAATTAGATCGCTGATTGATTTGTCAGATGAAGCGACCCGGTAATAGGGTGGAATTTCATCGGATGCAAATGTTAATATTGATTGGAATATTCCCAAAAGGAATAGCGAAATGATAAACCTTGATTTCATTGTTTTTGTTTTAAAATTGATAACTGCACTTTACCATGTAAAAGTAAGTAAAGTGCAGTTTAAAAACAGAGATAAAAATATTTTACGTAAAAATGATCTGGCTTCCTTCACCACCGGCAAGTTCATAAAACTCCCCAACGGTAATAATGCCCGTTACATGCTCACTTAAATCTTCTTTTTTAAGCTTGAACATGTCAGCTGCCAGTTTACAAGCATAGAGATTTCCGCCGCCGGCTACAAACAATTCGATAAATTCAGAAACGGGCGGAACATCCAGTTTGTCCATTTCCTTTTTCATCATTCCCGAAACCATGGCTTCCATACCCGGTATGATTCCCATCCAGGTAGGCATGCGCATGCCGCCGGGCAGACGCATTGCCGGATTTCCAACAACGCCGGTATGGAGATTATCCATGCGGTTTTTAATAACGGCCTCCAGGCCAAAAAAGGTGAAAAACAGGTTTGCTTCCATACCTTCCATTACTGCACCATTACCCATAACCAGTGAAGCGTAAACATCTTCAATAGTGCCCTTGGCACAGATGATACTTACTTTTTTTATGCGATGATCATTGTCTGACATAACTCATTAATTTTATTTTTTTGAAAGAATTGGATCTTGTTCCGGTTCCTCAGATAATATTGAAACAATTCAGAACTCAGAACTCAGAACGCTGAACCCTGAACCCAAAACCCAGAACCCTGAACTTTTAAACACAACTGGTGGGTTTTGGAATACCCGCGATTTTAGTTGATTTTTTGAGTGGCGCACCCGGGAACATTTGATAGAATGTTTTTACATCTACAATGCCTGACTTATTGATTCCACGGATAGTAAGCTGTTCGCCTGAATTGAATTTATTGCGCAGATATTCCAGCATTTCATAATGTTTGTCAGTCAAACTGAGGCCTTCTTCTTTAGCAATTTCAGCCGCAATTTCTTTGGTCCATTGTGAAGGATCATTAAAATAACCTTCATCGTTTACGTCTACAGTTACACCTGCATATGTTTTTTGTGCCATAATATTGAAATTTAATGTGTTATTTATTAAAAATTAATTGTTTTCCTCTTTCGAAAGGTTTTTCAAAAAGGTGATCATAAAACCCATTCCTTTTTTCATTTCCGGAGTACGAAGTTCTTTCATCGCTTTCCATACTGAATATTCAGGAATATTATGCGTATCCAGACTTTTGTACACTTTCACACCATTGTCTAATGCAAGGAGCATATCAGGCTGGGTCATTCCTTTCACGGTTTCGAGAATGGTTACAATATTTTCGGCCAGTTCGCGCACATCCTGTACGGTAAAATGTTCTACAATATTGTCCATGATTTTTGTAAGCTCCCTGAAAAATTCCACGTAACCTTTTTGGTCAAATTCATTCATTTTCTGAATTGCGTCCAATCCAACCTGCCGGGCAATGGGTGTGGCATCTTTCACAAAATCATTGATGCTTTCGAGCATGTCCAGAAATTCGTTAATGTTTTCGATATTCCGGATCAATCTGATTGCTGTTCCTTTAAGCGCATCACCATCCACCTCCACACCGGCCTTATCCAGCTCAATCACTGTATTTTTAAAGGCATCTTTTCCTACAATGGAAAGGTCATCCATAAGGTCATTGATCGACTCACGGTTTTGTTTTTGGGCAAATACCTCTTCCAGAATGATGTCAAGTTTGCGGTTAATATCGTCTATTTGTTGCTGAATTTTTTGTTCAGTCATTGCTTTTCAATTATGATGTTATTACTCCATTTTTTTACCTGCCATAGTCATCTGCGAATCGATAGGCATTTCCTTACCTTTCAGTAAAATATGCCAGTAAATCCAACGGAACATGAGTTTACCGTAGTGATTCATGCGGCTCTCTTTTAGCAGCCCGAATGGTCCAAGGCCCGGGAATGGGAATGAACCGGGCAATGGCTCTGTGTCATAGTTAAAATCAATGAGGGCACCTTTTCCGTGTCCGGTTTCGATGTAACAATTTGAGTGCCCGTCGAAACTACTGGTGAAAGGCCTGTTTTCGATATAGCACATCAGGTTTTCATGTAATGTGTCAGCCTGAAAATGAACCACTGAACCTGCTTTGGATGTTGGGAAGTTCCCAGCATCCCCAAGAACAAAAACATTTTCAAATTTGTCGGATTGTAGGGTGTTTTTATTGGCGGGTACAAATCCAAGGTCGTCGGCCAGTCCGCTTCTTTCAATCATTGGATCACCTGTGTGGATTGGAATTGAAACAAGGCAATCAAACGGAATTTCCTGGCCACCAAAATCGATGATCCTTTTGTTTTCGTTATCTACTTCGCCCAGGAAAAAGTCAGTTACCAGTTTGATGTTTTTTTCAGCTAAAAGACTTCCGAGCATTTTGGAGGCCCTTGGTTTTGTAAACGCACCTGAAAGTGGTGTAACATAGGTGATATTCACCTTGTCGCGCATTCCCCTTTCGAGGAAAAATGCATCTGCAAAAAATGAAAACTCCAGTGGTGCGACGGGGCATTTTATCGGCATATCAGCAATATTTACTACCAACTCGCCACCTTCCCAGGTTTTAAAGAAACTGGCCAGTGCTTTTGATCCTTCAATCGTATAAAAATCAAAAATGCTTTTATGCCACAAATCGCCTTTTAATCCGGGTGTTTCTTCAGGTGATATCTTTGTACCGGTTGCAATGATCAGAACATCATAGTTTAATACTTCACCGCCTTTTAAAGCAACCTTATTATTGTCCCCATCAATTTTATCAATTTCCGAATAGACCAGGTTTACACCCATGGGCAGGAAATTGCTTTTGGGCTTAATTACATCAGCTTCTTTGTAATAACCAAATGGAATAAAAAGAAATCCAGGTTGATAATAGTGGGTTTTGTACTGATCAACGATGGTAATGTCCCATTCGTTGCGGGGGAGATCCTTTCTCATTTTATTGGCCATGATCGTTCCTCCAGTGCCGGCTCCTAATATCAATAGTTTTTTCATCAGATTATATTAAATTTGTGATCTATGTATGATTTGTTTACGCATTCACATTGTTAATTAAATAACAGTACAAATTTACGATGGACATATGTATGTATGCAAATTTTTACATATGATATATATCATGTTTGAATGAAAGTTATTGAAAGTCATTCGTTTTGCCAATATTGTGGGTTTAAATCCAGATTATTTACCCACCTTACTGATGAAGAATTGGTTTACATAAATGATTTTAAAGATGAGATCATTTATGACAAAGGTGAATTTATCATCAGGCAGGGTGATCCGGTTAAAGAGTTTTTGTACCTAAAAACAGGACTGGTCAAACTGCATTTTGTGGGTCATAATAATCGCGACAGAATTATTAGTATAGCCCGACCACTTGATTTTGTAAGCCTGGTTTCAACTTTTTCCAATGCAGAATATCCACAGTCAATAACAGCTCTTGATAAATCAGTGGTGTGTTCCATCAATCTTGAAGCCATTAAAACGATTATTCGGCAGAACGGCGATTTTGCACTAGAACTGCTGGAGCAGGTGAGTAAATCGTCTCATTTTGTTTTACAATCCACCTACGATATCGATGAGAAAAACCTGCGCGGTCGAATTGCTTATATTTTATTATGGTTTTCAAAAAAGATCTATCACAAGGATACATTTGAGCTTCCAATATCCCGGAAGGAAATTGGTGAATTGATTAACATGACCACTGAAAATGTGATCCGGATTTTATCAGAATTTCGTAAGGATGGCATTTTGGAAATAAGCGGTAAAAGTATTGAAATTAAAGATCACACTTTTTTGGAAAGGATAAGCAAATGGGGTTAAAAAGGTAGAATACATTCTTTAGAAACACCCTTAAGATACTCTTCAAAATCTGCTTCCAACGATTTAAACATTATATCTGAATTTTCATCGTGACAGGTGAGGCATGCCCCGACCCGTAAAATCCGTTTTTGTTCTGCCAGGGTAAAAGGTCGGAAATTTGCTCGGGTAGCAACCCAACCTGATAGGTTAGCTTGAGCTCCATGCTGCCGCGAACCTATCAGGTTGGGGTTTGCATTGGCCATATGCTCCTGCGAACCTATCAGGTTGGTGTTTGTACTGTCCATATGCTCCTGCGAACCTATCAGGTTGGTGTTTGTACTGTCCATATGCTGCTGTGAACCTTCCTGACTAAATGCCGGGAAAGCAATCCAGGCATCCTCTGGGAGTCCGTCATATTTATTAGCTGCATAGGCAGGTTCAAAGTTCCAAATCCCCATTCCATTCACCACTTTATATTCCATATTTCCCTTGCCATAACCAATTGCCAGGGGATTATTATGGCAGGATTTACAGCTTCGTCCCTTGGTGCTTGTGGTATGTGGAGCTGCCGGAGCAAACAAACGATGGAAGATCAATTCTTCCTCTTTATTATTATATCCCGATTTATCAATTGAAAGCACCATTCCGGGAATGGCGGGGCTAATTTGTTTTTGTTCTCCTTCCCAAACGCCCAGGGTTGGTTCATTTGCTAAAAATTTGCCAACAAACTCTATCCATGTTCCCTTAACAGGCCTATTGGCCAGCAGGTCAAATCCTTCGGCATTTTTATCAAACTCATTGTGACAGCCAATACATTGTGGTGCCCATGCTGTATGGCAGGCACTGCAGGTAAGGTTATTATGCGGCTCACGAGTACAATTTGAGGCCGGTGGATTCATAATATGTTTTGTTCTTTTGTTTTTGGCGATCAAAAAAGCAGTATCATTTTCGAGGTAGGTATTGATCAATGCTACGTTTGATTCACTTCCACGGATCATCAATTTATCTTGTTGCTTAAATCGTCTTAGATCAAAAATTTTTTTCGATTCGGTATCGAGTTCCTCGTAAACTGTCAGTTTGGGTTTTTCTGAAAAATGGCAATCCTCACATCGGATTTTAACAGCCTCTTCCTCATGCATGTAAATGTTGCCATCGCCCATTGTTTCGTATGAATTATGACAATCAATACAATCCAACCCGGCTTTGTGGTGTACATCTTCTGAAACAAATTCAAACACCCGTTTATCCTGAAGTACCCGAAAACTATCACTACCATCAATCTCATCTTCATTCAATAAGGTTTCATGCCAGCCCTCATAATTTGTTGAAATACGACCTGATCGGCTGTGACAGCCAAAACAGTGCTTATTGGAAATATTCAGGTCAAGCGAAGGATGAATTTTTGGTAATCGTTCTTCAGATTTACTATTTTCATGATAGGCCAGGTGTTGTTGTTCCCCTTCATTTGAATAATTGAGATGGCAGGCCGTGCAACCTCCACCACGAGAAAGTTCATCAACTGGTCCGCTTTCCGTTTTCGGATTACCAAGATGACATTTTGCACATAAATTTCGCAAATGCTGATCAGCAGGAGAATGGCCTATGTCGTGCATACGTGCGAACTTATCCGGTGATTCTGCCTCATTGAATACCCACCGGTCCACACTTACAATCCCGGAGTTTGTGGTCATTAGTGAATTATTCACCCTGTTGGGAATATCCGGATGACAATCAGTGGCACCGCAGGTTTGAGCCACATAATCCAGGTTTCCGGGAATCAAAATCATACTTTGATGTGCTTTGTCTTTATCTAAAGTAAAGGGGTTTCCAAGGTGACATGATGAGCAACCGATTGCTTCCGGGTTATGTGAAATGGAAAATCCTGTAACATCTTTATGACAAACCATGCATGCTTCCCGCTTGCGCCTTACAATCGGGATGTCATTTGCCGTTATGTTATTGTATTTAGAATTCCCTTTTTGTAATCCAAAATCAAATGGTATCAATACTTGCTGATTTTCGTTTGCCCAGGGCACTTTCCATTGCCAATTTTCGCCCCTGAAATAAAACCCAATAAGGGTGAGTATAAGATAAAATACTCCTAAAATCCAGAGTATTCGCCTGGAAATTAGTTGCCCCTTTGGGTTGAGTTTTTTTGTAAGGTAGATCAAAATCAATAAAACTACGATCATTAACCAAATCCATCCTGGCCGGCTCATCCAATGTAAGATTTCCTGTAAGCCCACAAAATACCAGGGGCCCTTTATAACCGGATCAATACTATCATGAAAGGGAGCCTGGATGAAAAAACTGATAAAAGTGAGGAATGCCAACGTGATTAAGAAGGTTTGGAGCTTTGTTATCAGGGTTTTAATATGCTCATAAATAATATAAATCAAAAAAATGGTTGCAGTGGCAATATGATGTACATAGATTAGTTGAAGACTTTCGGTTGCGCCGAAAATTAAGCTCTTTATTAATTGACCAACTATTGGTATATCGAGCAATAATGTTTCCAGTATGAGTCGTGCTTGTGAACTATCCGCATCGGCTTTGAGAATAAATCCCGAAAGCATCACAAAAAAAGTGAAAAGAATAGATAATACCAGCCTGAACCAAACCCCACGGCTTTGTTGAGCCGAAGATCCCAATTTCAGATGATCCCAAAGGTGTAGTAAAGTAAACGCCAGAAAAAATTGTGCACTCCAATAATGAAGGTTTCTAAAAAAAATAGCCCCGGGGTTGGTAATAAGCAATAATGCAATACTATCGTAAGCATATGCCACATCAAATGGAATTGCCAGAATAATTCCGGAAACAGCGCAAATCGTAAATGCAGCCAGTGCAATATTCCCATTGGTGTCGTATTGCACGAATTGCCATATTTTTTTAATCCCGTTCAATAAATCAGATGTTAATTATTAGCTCGCCAGTTTCCATATCAGTATTATAATTCAATTTTCGTAACGCATGTGGTGCCGGACCATTTAAAACTTCACCCTCACCTGAAAATGCGGATCCATGACATGGACAGACCATAACATCATTTTCCGATTTATTGATTTTACAACCAAGATGAGTGCACCTTGAAGAAAACACTTTTAATTCATTATTGCTGTTAACAATAATAACCTCATCGATGAAAAATATGCCTTTCGAATCCGGCTTTTTCAATCGTAGAATATTGGTAGATGCTACATTTTGATATTTATGAATCGAAATACCAGCCATTAAAGTGAATGGAATTACAGTAATACCTGCCAATGTTTGTAGAAATTTTTTCCGGGAAATTTTCGCTTCTTTCAAATGAATTAGAATTTAAAATTCAAAAATAACTAAATAGATCTGCACTCCGAATAACAGAAAGATCAAAAAATCAATCCAGGTTTTTTCCAGTAGCTTTTTAGATAAAACATGATGTAAATCATGTATTAATATGATACATTTGTATTGTTTGTTGATTAACAAAGCGGTCTGTATTTTAAATTTGCATCAAAATTATATATCAAGATATTTAGATATGACAAACCGAAGGGATTTTATCAAAATTTCAGCCCTGGGACTTGGAGGTGCTGCCATAGCGACTTCCGGTTATAATATCGGTTCGAAGCTGATGGCCGCCCCCGGTGATGGTGAAAAGGTCAAAGGTACCAACCTTAAACGTTATCCAACCTACTGTGAGGTGTGCTTTTGGAAATGTGCCGGCTGGACATATGTGGACGAAGACAATAATATAGTTAAAGTAATAGGTAATGATGATGATCCGCATTGTAATGGGAGGTTATGTCCGCGTGGTACCGGTGGCCCCGGTATGTATAATGATGAAGACAGGCTGAAAACACCTTTGATTCGGGTAAAAAATGAAAATGGGCCTGATACTTTCCGTGAAGCCAGCTGGGATGAGGCTCTGGATTATACTGCGAAACGACTAAAAGAAGTTGCGGCAGAGCATGGTCCCGAGTGTGTGGCCTTGTTTAATCATGGTTCGGGCGGAAAATACCTTGGGACATTCTTAAAAGCCTTTGGCTCCAATAATATTGCAGCACCCTCATTTGCACAATGTCGTGGGCCCCGTGAAACGGCCTGGATAGCTACCTATGGAGAAGCCGTTGGATCGCCGGAACCTACAGATATTCGCGATACGCAATGCCTTGTGCTCATTGGTTCGCATATTGGCGAAAATATGCATAACGGTCAGGTTCAGGAAATGTCGGATGCTATTGATAAAGGTGCAACTATTATTACTGTTGATCCCCGATTTTCAACAGCAGCTAGTAAGTCAAAATATTGGTTGCCCATTAAACCAGCAACTGATTTAGCTTTACTGTTATCCTGGATAAACGTGCTGATATAAGAGGAGTTATATAATAAAGAATACGTGGCTCAGCATACCTATGGGTTTGAGATGTTAAAAGAGCATGTAAAAAACATGACTCCCGAGTGGGCATATGGTAAAACCACAATCAAGCCGGATCTTATTCGCAAGACCGCCCGTGAAATGGCAAAAGCTGCTCCTGCGGTAATTGTCCATCCCGGACGGCATGTTACCTGGTATGGTGATGACACACAGCGAATAAGGGCCGTAGCTATTTTGAATGCACTGCTGGGATCATGGGGTGCAAGAGGTGGATTTTATATGAAAGAAACGGCCCACCTGCCTCATGAAACTACTCCACCATTCCCAACACCGAAAAGAACCTGGAGGGATGCTTATCCTGGTCAGTTTAAATTGGCGAGCCTGGCATTATCTTCAGGGATATGTGATGCAACAATCCCCAGTTCAAACAGGAGTTGTTCCTTCAAAGCATGGATTGTTTACGGTACTAATCTCCCGTTAACACTTCCGAATATGGACAATACACTCAATGCAATTTCACACCTCGATTTTATGGTTGCAATAGATACCATGCCAATGGAAGTAACCGGATATGCTGATGTGGTTTTACCTGAGTGTACTTATTTGGAGCGTTATGATTTGATCAGGACTTCACCCCATCGCGAACCTTACATTGCATTGCGTATGCCAGCCGTTGAGCCGAAATATGACTCAAAACCAGGCTGGTGGATTGCTAAACAATTGGCCGAAAAAATGGGCCTCGGGGATTATTTCCCTTATGATGATATTACAGAATTGCTTGATTGGCAGCTTAAAGAGGTTGGATCTTCTTTGGAAGAGATGCAAAAAATAGGTGTAAAAAAACTGGAAAGAACCAGTGGTCCGCTTTATTTTTCCAAAGGTGAGAATATTGAATTTAATACCCCTTCAGGGAAAATTGAACTATATAGCAATGAGCTTGCTGGTGAAGGTTTCGATCCAATGCCTGTATTTACCAAGCACCCTGAGCCACCCCAGGGCTTTTACCGGTTAATCTACGGTCGTGCACCCATGCACACTTTCAGCCGTACGGCCAATAATGCTAATCTTATTGATCTGAAGAAAGAGAACAATGTGTGGATAAACCCAAAAGTAGCCAAACTATGGGATTTAAAAACAGGACAATATGTTTGGTTAAAGAATCAGGACGGCGTAATATCCACATATCCTATCAAGGTAAGAATAACCGAAAGGATACGTTGGGATTCTGTTTATATGGTTCATGGATTTGGTCATTCAAAAAAGGAATTGACCCGTGCCTATGGAAGAGGTGCCAATGATACCGAAATGATTACCAAAGTGATGATGGATCCTATCATGGGTGGGACCGGAATGAGAGGAAATTTTATTACGTTTTTAACTGAAAAACCAGAGGAGGTTGAATCATGAGATATGCAATGGCGGTAGATACCAAGAAGTGTGTGGGCTGTAGCGATTGTGTTGTAGCCTGCCAAACCGAAAATAATGTTCCCATCGGATTTTGTCGCGATTGGATCACAGAAACCGTGGACGGTTCATATCCCAATGTTGAGATTGAGCTTCGGTCGGAGCGATGTAATCATTGCGAAAATGCGCCTTGTGTGAGATGTTGCCCAACGGGTGCAAGTCATATAGTGGATGGAGGAGTAGTTTTGGTTACCCATGATGAATGTATCGGGTGTGGAGCCTGTATTCAATCCTGTCCTTACGATGCAAGATATTCTCATCCCGATGGATATGTTGACAAATGTACATTTTGTATGCATCGTGTTGAAAAGGGACAGTTGCCAGCATGTGTAGCAGTTTGTCCAACCAAATGTCTTTATTTTGGCGACCTGGATGATCCGAACAGTGATGTTTCCAATGCATTACGAAATAGAAAATATAAAGTGCTAGCTGATGAAGCCGGCACTAACCCGCAGATTTATTACCTTATTTAATCTTTGAAACAATGAACGAAGAGTTATTTATTAGCGGACGAAATATACCCAACATCGATCCATATTTGAATATCTGGCACTGGCAAATCCCAATTTACCTTTTCCTGGGAGGATTGGCTGCCGGTATTTTATTTTTTGCCGGCTTATTCACGGTAATGGGTAAGGAAAAAGAAATGGAAACTACTGTAAAATGGGCCACATTCCTGGTGCCTGTTGCATTGGTCCTCGGACTAATTGCATTGTTTCTTGACCTAAAACATCAGTTGTATTTCTGGAGATTATATACGGTTATCAGGCTTCAATCACCCATGTCGTGGGGAGCATGGACCCTGATGATCATCACACCTGTTTCATTAATATGGGCAGCTGCGTATATGAAAGAGCTGTGGCCCGGCTGGAACTGGAAAATGAAAATACTTGATGACTTTGATGCCTGGGTCAATAAAAACAGGAAATATGTAGCATGGGTCATGATGTTTTATGCGGTGATTCTAGGTATTTATACAGGGATTTTGTTATCTGCATTTAATGCCAGGCCACTTTGGAATAATTCGATTTTAGGACCCCTTTTCCTGGTATCAGGGATGTCGACTGGCGCAGCAACCATCATGTGGATGTCGAAAAGTCACTATGAAAGAAAGGTAATGGGCCGCATTGATTTATTGCTTATCACAATTGAATTGTTTTTGATAACACATATGATCATGGGATTTTTAGCCGGTCCGAGCGTCCAGCTTGAAGCAGCCAATTTATTCCTCGGTGGGCAGTTTACTGTAAGCTTTTGGGTATTTGTGATCATATTAGGATTACTATTTCCTGCTGCATTGGAAGTGCTTGAGTTAGCCGGGTATAAAGTACCAGTGGCAGTTCCGGCATTTTTAATTTTATTAGGAGGATTAATATTCCGATTTATTATGGTAGAAGCCGGACAAATAACCCGTTACCTTTATTAATACATAAATCATCAAACAATGGATAATAAAAATGATCATAGCAAAACATACTTCAATCCTTACTTTGGAGGTGTAATGCTTGGACTAATATTACTGGCAACCTTTTATATAACCGGACGGGGTCTTGGAGCCAGTGGAGCGGCTAAAAGCACAGTGGTCGCTGCCGTCGACAGGGTAGCACCCAAACATGCTGAAGAGTCAACCTATTATAGCAAATTTATCAGTGATGATTTGCATCCTATGAATACATGGCTTGTTTTTGAAGCTATAGGTGTATTAGCAGGAGCCTTTCTTTCAGGTGCCATTGCAGGCCGATTAAAAATAAAGACCGAACACAATCCTAAAATTACAAGAAGACGCAGGCTGGTTTTTGCTCTTATCGGTGGAATTTTGTTTGGTGTTGGTTCACAGATTGCACGCGGTTGCACTAGTGGAGCGGCATTAAGCGGAGCAGCTGTATTGTCATTGGGTGGTTTTATTACCATGATGGCCATTTTTGGATCAGCTTATGGATTTGCTTATTTCTTCAGAAAACTTTGGACTTAAAAAAATAGAATTATGGGACCATTAATTCCTCTTCATATTATCCCCGAAACCTGGAACCATGTTATAGCCGTTCTCCTGGGTATGGCATTTGGCTTCATTATGGAAAGCTCGGGATTTTCGTCATCACGAAAAATAGTTGGACTATTTTACGGATATGATTTTACTGTACTAAGGGTATTCTTTACGGCCACTGTGGTAACTGCAATTGGTCTGTATTATTTCAGTTACATGGGCTGGATTGATATGTCGTTTGTGTACATTCATCCAACTTATTTAACAGCAGCCATCGTTGGTGGACTCATTATGGGGCTCGGTTTTGTTTCGGGTGGATATTGTCCCGGAACCAGCCTGATTGGTGCTGCTATTGGCCGAATTGATGGGATTGTTTTCACCACCGGATTAATGATTGGAATATTCCTTTTTAGTGAAGCTTTTCCTGTTTTGGAAGGAATTTACGAGGGAACAGGTATGTTTGATGGCGATTTTTTGGGATATATAACCATTACGGAGTATTTTAATATTTCGCCGCACTTATTTATTTTTGGATTTACAGTAGTGGCTGTGGCTGCTTTTTACTTTACCAATCTTATCCGCAAAAGGGTTAAACCTGTTAATTATTAATTGATAAACTATGTCAAAGAGATATTTTATATTGGGAGCAGTGCTGATTATCGTGGCCTTTGGGCTGGTATTGCTTCCTGATTCAGTAAACAAAGACCAGGTACCTCCTGAAAAATTACTCAAAGAAATAATGAGTCAATCCAGGTATATTTCACCTGATTTAGTTGCTTCCCGAATGATAGATGAAGATCCCTCAATTTTCCTTGTGGATGTTCGAAGCGCTGAGGAATATTCTGCATACACATTGCCCGGGGCCTTGAATATTCCACTTGAAAACCTGCTCGATAATGAGTGGAAACCCTACCTGGAACAGACAGGTGTTGACGTGGTTTTGATTTCGAATGATAATTTATATGCAGAACAAGCATGGGTATTATGTACACGATCTGGCTATAAAAACATATATGTTTTAAAGGGCGGTTTAAATCAATGGTTTGCAGATATTATGCAACCTCAGATGCCTGCCCCTACTGAGCCTGCAGAAGCATTTGATTTATATACTTTTCGAAAAGGTGCAAGTAAATATTTTGGTGGTGGATCGGATGATCAAATGGTAACATCCAATAAGATTGAAAGTTTACCGGTTATTCAAAGAACAAAAAAATCTGCGGCAGCTGGTGGTTGCTAACTAAATATTAAATGATATGATTGAATTAACGAAAACCCGTAGGTTGACTGTTGCAACGATAATATTTGTTTTAATCATCCTGGTGGGCCTCATCACTTTTCGGCGACCTGACCATAAATATACCATCACTTCACAAGAGATGTTGACAATTGTTAATGCCCCCGATAATTTTATCCAGTTGAATGATATAAATAATAGTGCTTTAGTGCTTGTTGATTTACGTCAGGCCTATGATTTTAACAAGGGTACAATAGGGGATGCAATAAATATTCCGGTTTCGGATATACTGGATAAAGAAGTAATTAACATGTTAATTGATTGGCAAAAAGAGTCAAAAACGGTTGTCATTTTTTCTGATAATTTACAATCTGCTACAGCACCCTGGATGTTATGGAGGCAAATGGGCTATGATAACATTAAGCTTTTATCAGGGGGATTTTGTAAATATATATCTTCAAGATCAGGTATTGAAGGCGCAACCGGCGATAATATGACCGAAAAACCCGCTTTGGATTATGGGGAGTTTATTAAGAATGCTTCCGGAGGCCAGGAGGTCGTCACTCCCAATTCAACCATACAAATAAGCCCCATTAAAAGAACCAAAAAATCAGCAGCTGCAGGAGGATGTTAATCTGCAAATCATCTTACCTTTTAATCAGGTCATAAATATATTATCTTTCCTACGAAAGCGGAGATATCAACAAGATTATTAACAGGCTGTAAAAAATTTAAATCGCTGCAAATCAGCGATTTATTTGTTTTTAGATGTTTGTGTTTTCTCGTCTTGTTTTTAATTGCTATAATTATTGGTTTGTAATGTGCTGTATGTAAGCGTTTTGTAAAATTTGGTATAAACATTGAATAACGGTTTGCCGATAATAATAAATGATAGCAATCATCCGAAAAATGCGGAACGCTCGAACAAAAAATATTATTTTTCTCCTACTGTGGAACATACTGCTGATAACCCTTGTATTGCTTATCCAGGGGAAATCATTCGGACAGTATTATAATCCACCAACTACCTGGTCGTCGTTACTAAAGAATTGGTCGGTTAACCTAAACGGAGGCCGTACTTCATTTTTCGGAGATGTTAGTGTTTATGATCACGAGTTTGAGGAAAAGATGCGCAAAGATGGCTCCTGGGGATGGGGAGTGGAAATTGGTCGCAAATTTACACCCGTTATATCATTAAGTGTCCAATTTATGATGGGTCAACTGGCTGGTTCAAATTCCAAATCTCATTTCACATCCGACATTCAGGAGGTATCTTTCAATGGCAGTCTTGATTTATTAAATATGTTGATTCCCGGAAACGATGCAGGGCTGCATCCATATGTAAAAGCCGGGTTTGGGCAGTTTAATTTTAATTCCAGGCTCATTTATAATGATCCCGATACTCCTGATCTTACGGCTGAATCCAAATCACCCGAATTAATCGGACTTATTGGAGGCGGTGCTTACTATTATATTAGTAACTCATTTGATATCAACATGGAACTCCTGGGACGACGTATGAGTAACGACAGGATAGATGGTACAAATAACAGTAAGCACAATGATTACTACTCTTACTTTTCAATTGGAATAACTTTTAAAATAAATAACGTGCCTCGTGATACGAGATATTACAAACGGATGGGGATGAAATCACCCCTTATTCGAAGACGTTAAGCAAATCAAAAACACACAAATCAAGGTAATTAAATAATAAGGTAAACTACAAAATTTTTAATCGTGAAAAAATCAAGTAAACTTCTGGTGTTTGCAGTTCTAATCGCTGCAATGATTATTCCCGAATACATTTCTGCCCAGTCCTGGGGGGGACGCAGAAAAGCAGGATTATGGGACAATTGGTCCATAAATGGCCATGCTGGTTTAACATCGTTCTTTGGAGATGTTAGTATCTATGACTCTGAAATCGTAGATAAATTCACCAAAGAAAGTGGTCCGGCGATGGGTGCCCTTTTAACAAAACACATCAATGAAAAATTTTCCGTATCAGGGCAATTACTATACGGAACATTAAAAGCTGCTAATACCAGCGGCAGGTCATTTGAATCAACTTTTATGGAGTATAATTTCCAGGCAAATGTGAACCTGGTAAATGTACTATGGCCATATAATATGTCGAAGTTGGGATTTAATGCCTATGGTGGAATAGGACAGTTTATGTTCAATACCACTTCTATTGTTCATACTGAAGGAAGCAATGAAACAATTCAAAGTAGCACAGCTGTGCCTGAATTTGTTTATTTCATGGGTATGGGTCTGTCATATAAAGTTAATCATCGGCTTGGAGCTACCATGGATATGGCCTTGCGTCAGGCACAAAATGATAAAATAGATGCCCTTGTTAAAAACGACAACTTTGATTATTATACATTGATAACCATTGGTATGACTTACTATATTGATAGTTTTAAAAACGGAAATCAATATTCACGCAGGGGAAAAAGCACAAAGGGAAGATTCCCGGGTCGTTTGCCAATGCGCCGCAGAAGGTAACCACTACTTATATATTTTTACTTTGATTACCACAGGAGTTTAAAACCTGTAGTTTATCCCTGTGAACCAAGAGAGATAGTAAGGATGATAATATACCTTACTATCGCTGTTTATAGGACTTAAGGAATATTTAAAGGTTGGTTCAAAATTGATGAGCAGCTTTTCTGTTAACTGGTAACCCAATCCTAAACCAAAGGTTGAATTCAAAATAAAGTTATTTAGATTGGAAGAACTTCCAATATCATATCTGTTTGATTCAAATTCAAGGTAGTTTTTATTTTGTACCAAATAGGCCGGCGACAAACCGCCTGAAAGATTTACACTAAATTTTTTATTCAGGATATGATATTTCATCATAAATGGGACTTCAAATAAATCGAAATTTTGTATAACTTTTACATTTAACGGATCAATTCCGGTTATTGAATCTTTAGGAGGGTTTAATTTACGAACACCAGCAGGCAAATCGTCAATTGTAAAATCAATTATACCACTTGAAGTATAAATACCGGATAATACCAAATCACCTTTGTTTTCAGAAAATTCCAGTGCATCTGTACTTACCTGTCCGATCCTTGAAAAGTACATCCCTGAATTAAAACTCCATCTGGAATTAAGGGCATAGGCTACATTAACCCCGCCAGCATATGAAAGTAATGATTCTTCACTATTGTTGTAATTATCAACATCATCGACGATGGATCCTACCGAATAATTTGTACTGATTTCACGATAAGAATAGGTTGGCGCAAATTGGGCTCCAATGGTCCATTTTAAAGCCCTGCTATCTGTGGGAGGAGTATAATAGTCCTCCCAATTTATATCCTGTTCCGGATTAATTTCAGTTTCTTTGGTATTACCCTCCGTTATGGCAATGTCATCAAATATCAAAACTTCGTCGGCATCCACTTCAATTTTATCCTCATCATTCATCACTATCACTGGTAATACAAGGATTTCAGCTTCGATAATATCAACTGGTTCGTTTTGATTTGCAACAGTTTTATCAGATTGCTCATCCGATATATGTTCATGAGATGCAATTATTACTTTCCTATCAATTTTATCTGTGTTGACATTTTGTTTGAATTGATCAGATGCTGCGCCATCTGTTTCAGATTTAAAAGTTTTATCCGGATTTTCTACCATACCTTCACTTGGTTGATAGTTTTCGGTTTCAATTATTGGTGGGTTTTCATTCCCCGTAAACTGGGGTTGGATTTGATTATAAGTAGCGAAGAAGTACCCTGCACCAAAAGCCAAAAGGATCAATACAGAAGCTGCAGCCCAACGGAATATTAAAATGGCTTTTTTTCGCTTCTGCCCGTTTAAACTACTGTCAAGACGGTCCCATGCTCCTATAGGCGCCCTGGGCTTGTAACCCGTCAGCCCGGTCTTAAACAGTTTGTCGATATTGTTGTGATCCATGTTCATTGAACATCCTTAATAATTCCGGAACTATAAAAGCGTTCCTTAACTTTTTTCTGTAAAATACTCCTTGCTCTTGCCAGGTTTGATTTTGAGGTTCCCTCCGAGATACTGAGCATTTCAGCAATTTCTTTGTGAGAATAACCATCAATCGCATATAAATTGAACACCATTCGGTATTGAGGTGATAATTCCCGGACCATTTCCAATAAATCTTCAAAGGATAAATCGCTTGTAACCCTTTCCGGTTCGATATCACTATTTTGTTCCAGATCATCGCCCACCGCATACAGCTGGGTTTGTTTTCTGAATTTCTCAAGTGCAGTGTTGATCATTATGCGTTTAATCCAACCTGCCAAAGAACCCTTGTGCTGAAACTGATCAATTTTTGTGAAAACCTTCATAAACCCCTCGTGCAGTGTGTCTTCAGCCTCGGTATAGTCTTTTGAATAGTATAAACAAACACCAAACATCTCATCCGAATAGAAACCAAAAAGCCGCTCCTGGGCTTTCCGTTTTCCGGCCTTGCAATCTTTGATTATGTCGTCAAGTTCAGCTTGATCCATCTGGTTTTACTGGTAAGTTTTGCGTACAGTAAAACAACTAAGATAGCAAAAAATTGTGTTTCAAAGAACAATCAATAGATGATGAAGGATTTGGAAGGGTTGCGTTAGAGATTTATAATTTTTTTAATTCGAACGCAACCTACCCGTTAATATTCCCATCTTAAGGGAAACACAATTTAAATTTTAATAACTAAAGGGAATACCTGATGAGTACAGTGAAGAAGTTAATATTAAATGCGAACAAATTTTTTGTAAAGATAGATCCACATTTTATCCTGTTGCTTTTGGTGATTATGTTTGTTGTGCTGTTGTTTGCAGCTGAAAATGTGGTGAAACTAACAATTATGCCTCAATAGCTTTTATTTTTAATGCCAGATAAAAAGTCTTCTTCTATGAAAAAAGCCCTGTCCAAATTTAGGTCAGGGCTTTTTTTTCAATTATTCGTGCTCATGATCATGCCCACCCTTTTTACAGCATGTAGGTAGTTTTTCATAGGCTTTAGGATCAGCTGGTAACTCGTCGGCATCATACCCAATTTCAGAAACGGCTTTGCGGATTTTTTCGGGGTCTGTTTTTGCGGTTTTATATTGAACTGTAAGGATTTTTGTATCTAAATCAAGGTTCACATATTTAATCCCTTTTTCAAATGACATATCTCTTTCAATTCGTTCCTTGCATTGTTCGCATTGTGCTGAGGTTTGAATTTTTATTTCTTCAACTCCCTTTGGAAGCTCTTTTTCAGCTTGCTGAGCAATTGCAGTACAGGCAAAAATGCTCATCAAAATTGTAATTGTTATTTGAAGTTTTTTCATTTCTTTTTTTTTGAATTAATTAAAACTGATTTTTATCCCGGCGTAAACTTTCCTACCCATAATTGGTCCCCACACTATTGAACTATCAAAATAGGGCCCAAATGGATCATCAGCTGCAATTATGGGGTCCTTTTGTGTAAAATTCGTTAGGTTTTCAGTCCCTACATAAAGATTCCATTTCTTAAAGTATTTGGTTATTTGGGCATTAATAATTGCATATGATGGTCCGTTTACAGGCCGCTGGTATTTAACAGGATTTGAACTGGTATTGGGCAATCTGGAATCCCCATTAAGTACAGTTGTAAAATCAAATTGCCATTTATCAAGATTGGTTTTATAAGAGAGGTTCAATAATCCCTTATAATGGTTTACCAGTGGTTCGCGCTCAAGCTTACCGTTGATGGTCATTTTTACATCATTGTAACGAAATGCGGCTACTACATCCAACCGAGGGATCAACTCATAACTAACCTCAATCTGGTAACTGTTGGAATACGATTTACCATCCAGGTTATAAATATTAATTTGGGTTACATTCCGGTCGCGGTCGATCACCATCTGATTAATAAAATCAGTGCGGTAAACTTCGGCGTTGATATTCAATTCACGGTCTGAAATATCCACTATTTGAGTCAGGTTTATGCCATAATTCCAGGCTTCTTCCTGCTGAATACCCGACTGAATGATCAGGTGTCGTGAACTTGCCAGCAAGTAGCTGTTTTCGGCTATGATATTTGGGGTTCGATATCCCTTACCGGCTGATGCTCTGAAAATTGTATGTTCAGAAATATTATATTTAACATGCAACCTGGGTGTATAAAATGTTCCGAAAATATTGTGAAAATCGCTTCGGATACCTAACAATACCGTCAAATTTTTCTCATTGGAATAGGTGTATTGAAAGAAAATTCCCGGAACCGTTTCAATACGATTAAATGCACTGTCGTTCAGCATTTCATTGTATTGATCATAATTAAAACTGGCACCAGTACTGTATTTAT